>Ga0065711_1031107_pt1 | contig 30549 bp, 21 predicted proteins | sample Hoacrofraction12_FD_59098 | JGI IMG/M metagenome (GOLD analysis project Ga0065711, IMG submission 59098) | Hoatzin crop microbial communities from Cojedes, Venezuela - Epithelial fraction 12 v2 (version 2) | ecosystem: Host-associated > Birds > Digestive system > Esophagus > Crop | place... | reverse complement strand
GGGGGGGGAAGGACACATTGTATGGATTTCAGTGGAACTATTGGCCCCAGAAGTTCCAAAATATAAACATGAATTTGTCAGATACAACAAAGTTAACTATGTTTTGTGGCTTTGATTGCAAGATTAGAAAATCATGACAAAAATTGGAAATATATAGATCAAGGAAAAAGCAAATACAGATTATTAAATTAAAATGGAGTAGTTTTCAGGACACACATAAACAAATTTTTCGGACTCATTACATTCAGTTTAAGTCTCTTTCTTTTTCAAGATCTTGCTTCATCACAAAGAAGGTTAGACCTGATGAAATTTGAAGGGATTTGTAAGAAAGTGGCAGGGATGTTCGTAATTTTGACACAAATTTTAAGACATCAGATACTAAAAGTTGGAAAAATTGCAGCCTTTTCTGACTTTTCTCAGGTGGAAGACAAGAAAATCTTCAGTCAAGAAGATACGTTGAGCCGACAATTCTGCATCAACAGCTTTTAGTCTAGATACTGTCTTCCCAAGTCTGAAAATTACATGTCACTGGACAGTCAGAGTTCCTCCTTTCCATTGCAACAAGAACTTTTGTTTGAAGGAATCAGAATGACCACAGAAGACAAACACAAGGCCTTTAGAAGTCTTTGCTAGTGAGCATACCTTGTACACAACTACAGCAGACCATAACAAGATATTATCATTTTCATACCTCACATCGCTGATTAAAATAGTCACTCCTCGACTTGCCCAAATCAAAGAAGTCATAAGCCAGGCACACTGCTCTTTAATGTGAGAGATAGGGTCTTGATGCATAGTTTTTCTTTCTCTCTTCTTAAGGCTGATGACCATCTTTCCAGTGTCAGCACCATCCTAACTATACTTTAACCTTCTATATCTTCTTCATGCATATGGTCACCACACAAGCAGTCTGATCAGAATACATATATACAGCAAGACAGTGAAGACCTCCTGCTTTCAGGTCCAGGCTTCATATCAAAGGTATTCATATTAACTAGTTTCATTCCAACAAGCTAATAAAATCTGCTAAAGTCCTATATATCAGTAAAAGAAGATTCCTCACAGATGCAACTGTCAGCAAAACAAGCAGTTTAAGAGCTTATTGTGTGCACTGGTTAGTAATGAGAAAATTTGTGCACTGGTCCATGCTAACGCATAGGCCTGTGTTAGGCTAAGTAAGCTTCTGGCAAGGATTTGGCATTTTTATAGCCCTTTTTGGCAGTGGTTATAGCTCAGGTATAGTTTCAGATTGGACAGAGCTGGATAGACAATTTCTTCTCATCATATTGATGTTGTACAGAACTATTGGTCTCACTATCAGTCAAAAATCTTACAGAGATAGAGAACAGAGACAGAAAAGCAAGAAGAATCGCATTTCAGATTAAACACAATCATTTTCCACATTATTTCTGAGCTCACTTTTTAAAAAAAAAAAGGGAAAAAGGAACTAACCATCTTCACATTATTTCATTCAACAATTAGGCCTAATTTATAACATGTAAGCTGTGGCCCATTCATTTCCCATTTTACTTATGGGCTTTTTTAACCAGTTTCTATTTTGCTGTAGTTCTTAGCAGACATCAATAGGCCTCTGTCTGAAGTATGGAAGAACCATTTTCCCCTTCTCCTTTTTGAACCTTTTGCCAACATTCTTCTACTATTGTTTGCATTCTTTCAGTATTTCTCTCAGCTGAACTCACAGTTCAGAATATTGGTAGGCACTATCATTATTGTGTCCACATCTCAGAAATGTAAGAAAGTGCTGATGTAGTGCGTTAATTGCTGGAAGGGCAGACTGTATCATGTTCCTGTGACTGCAGCTCTGTGTCTAATGTGTAAATGGTGTGGAAAAGAAAAATAAAGTTGAGTGCATGTACCTTAGCAATAAATTCAATTTTCATGTCACTGAGAAAGCACTTCCTGCATCCCTACCTGGTGATTTTAACCACAGCACAGTGACTATGAAGTATATGTAAGCCCTGATTGAGTTGCTACTCTCCGATTCTGTAAAGGCCTTCAGTTCTTGTGAAATTATACTGCCTTTTTAAATAGAATTGTTTGGATAAGCTTCTAGAGTATCCACTCAAGTGAAAAAGAGACATATTATCCAGACCTGGTCATGTATTTGCAAGGTGAGAAAATACCCATCTCCAAAGAAAAAATCTCAAAAATTACAGTATACAGTCCAAAATAAGGTAGAATCTTGTCCTCTTTTTCTTGGAAGACTACGTATCTGAGAGAGGTTTCCTTTTCATAGCAGATAATAGGTCTATTAATATGTATTATTTAGTAGTTTGATACATTTGCTTTTCGAATCCATCACAAGAAATTGAAGCAGATAAATGTAAAAAGAGGTTTCAGCTTTAGAAAGGCTGAATAGCAACCAGATATAGGGCAGAATAAACCCATCTTAAATTAATAATTGCAGCAATTCATATATTCACTTCAGCCTGCTAAAGGTAGGTAGGCCATGTCCCATGTTTTGCCAAAAGGGGCAGGTGTTTAACTGATGAAACTGTGGCTACTTCCTCTAAGAAAGACCAGCGTGAAACCAGCTCTCCAGGCTGAAAGAATAATGTAAAATGAATAAACTGTAAGGTATCTTTTCTATCTTCTGCTCCCTGGGCAATACATTCTTCTGTAGAGCTGTGTTGATTCCTGAATAAAAGTGCATTACCACAAGGGCCATTATGGGTTATTTTACCTGGGCAAAACTTCATTCTTTGGGTAATAAATAATCCAAGGTTGAATCAAGGTTCACAAACCAGATCTTATCAGTGATGCTATGCTCACATTTGTAGAGGCATCACCCCAAAAGGTATGGACACAGATGGCTAACAAGCTTCAGAGTTTCCAATCAATTTATTTGCTCAGTAGACTGAAGAGTCATCCTGTGCATTACTGTAGGGAGACAGTAAGCAGAAAATATTCACGAAGAAGCAATATAATGCAAAGAAAGCCGTCCTTTTCCAGAATCCTTCTGCAGCTTTCTGAAAGTTATTTCCATGTTGGTTTATGGGCAATAAAATCTTTAACACCCCATTCCTTCACAGATTGCTCTTTAGGTTTAAGTACAAGCTCATAACAATGAAATATTTAACAACAAAAATGTTTGTTAATGGACCAGCTCTGTGGTAGGCCAGAAGATTGGAGCATACGTAATGAGAGAACCCACCTGTGTGAAACTGTAAGACTAGTGAAGGAACAGAAGGATCTTCTCAGGGTTTTATATTGACTTGCTACAAGGACAGTGTAAATATGTAAAACCATTTCTTAATGTGAATTCTAACTGTTTGCATAGAGGTTTTCTTTTAATTTGGAAAATCATTGTCTTTCTTCGTTTAAATGGTTGAAGTTCTGGGTTTTGTAGGATAGTAGAAAACAAGAAAAACCTGGTGTAGTTGGTGTTTTTAAATACAGTTGTTTAATGGTGGTTGCATAATGTTGATACTGTGCTGGACAATTTAATATTGCTAATAATTACATTATATTGTGCTAGTATTTACATAATTTACACAGCTGCTTTGTTTTTGGAAACCTCAGTTCTGTCAAAGATAGAAGCTTATCTCTGCTAGAATCTTTCAGGGAAAAACAAATGCTTTTGATCTGCTTTCTGTAACTTTCCCTTCACACATTTTTATCTCCTTGTTTGCAAAGAAGTAACTCTCAAATTCATAACTTCTTTAGGGGAGCACTATATACTAAATTCTTCTTGTAATGCTTATGACATGGATGGAAAATGATGAAGAATAGAAAAAGATAAGCCGAAAACTCTTAAACGGTGTATTTTGACTATACACTTTTCAGCTGCTAATAGTTTAAGATAGTTGGACTTGATGATCTTAGAGGTCTTTTCATCTTTTCTTAATGATTATAGAATCATTCTGTGATACTCAGGTAAAGTTACGGTAAACAGTTTAGTTTTAATTGCAGACAAGATGTTTCGTATGTTTGTGTGCATAACAATCCTTCAACACTTATTTTCTCTAATGTAGCGTTTTCCATTTACATGATTCCACTTGAGGTATACCCTAATTTCAGTAGTTCACCTTGCACAGAACTGTTTTAAAAGTTAAAAAGTACCTTGAAGGAAAAAAAAAAATAGAAGGACTTTTCACTTTTTATTTGTTCACTAAAAAGGGAGTGTTCCTTTTCATGTATTAGTATCCTCAGACATTGAGGACACCTGTGCTACAATACTAAATATATACTGCAAAACAGATTGTAGGTAACACTAATACTACTTTCACTGTCAACATGAACCTAGCAGTAGTAAAGACCAGATGCTGAACTACAGTTAGAATTAAAAAGATATTTTCTCACTGCTTGAGCACTGGACAGTGCAGTAGAGCCTTGCAAGTCATGGCTGTTCCTAGGTGGAAGTTAATGTCTTATTTTGCTAGATTAGTTTTTAACTTTTTATTGTCCCATATAAAAATGGTCCTTTGGACTATGAGGTTTATAGATAAGGACAACAGATAATGGACTGATGTACTATTGGTAGACATTCAGAAAAGCAGAACTATTAAATGATGTTCTGTGCACACTGTGAAGCAATATCACTGTGGAAGAAATGCACTGAAGAATTTTTTCCATCCCCATTATTTGTTCTCTCCAGAACTCAGAAAATGCAAGTATGAAATAGCTAAAATAATTTCCTCTCTCTGTTAGAAAAGTGAGAAGAAACACTTTTTTCTGTTTTGAAACACAAAGATTTCTAGAAGTGCACAGTGTTACCATATGTGGAAATTATACACACAGAGTTAAACCTATTAATGCACATATACTTAAATGGAGCTAAAATATATTCCTCCTGAGCTTCTATGGGTGTGGAGAAGTCTGACTGGAATGAAGTTACCCAAGGTTTATGCTGGTGCCTAATATCAAATTTATTCTGTATTTGAAGTAATTACCTGTTATTGAAAAATTGAGGAACTTGCATACAAGTTATCATAGGGTTTGAATAATTTCAAAAGTATTTACATATCAAAAAAAAGAGACCTGAAACCCTGATGCAGATTCTGTCTTCGACACATAACGTAAGAAAGACACATACAGAATGAGAAGTGTACATTTATATAAAGCTTTAGAATTTTAAAAGTTTGAGCCATTTCAGCCACTCTTTCTTTTATCTTCATCATTTTTTCAACTTTTTAAACCTGTAGTATAAAGGTTAGTTTCTACAAGATATAAAGGTCTCACCTGCTAAGTAGAAACCATATTGTACTTTGACAAAAACTACAAAGTTCTGTATCAATACAAGTTCTGCTTTGGCATATGACTGCTGATAGCTAGCAAAAACAGCCCAGTTCTTAGTGCAAACTAATTTTCATTCTGTTGCCTGGAGATACCTATGTATTTGGTGCATCTGTGTTAGCATTTTAGTTCAGTTCTAACTCAGCTTTTGAAGCAAATTTTCTGACCAGAGTTCCAAATGTGCTTTGGTTCATATTTCAGAGCAGTCTCTGAGATGCAAACTGGGGTCTTTTGAATGAGTCTAAAATGGAAAATGCACTGCAGGGGTACCTCTAATGCTCTCTAACTGCTCTCAGTCATTGAATCCATGGAATCAGTCCAGAGATCACCTGAAGGAATAATCCTTCTAAATGCTTATGGTGTGAATGTCACTTCCTTAGTGCCATCTGTTTCTCTGCAGACACAGTCTTGTTGATCTGCAGTACTTGTTAATGTAGACATCATTATACTTGCATCCTATTTCATCTCATTTGCCTCCATGGCCTGAGCACCTTACTTTAAACATGCATCATGTGTCTCTTTTCTGTGGTGGTTTAGAACTGTTGCTTGGCAGAAATCACAAAAAAAAAAACCCACATGAACTACTTTCTTGTCACTTTAATCCAACAGAGAGTAATAAACAATAATTGTGTGGCAAATCAGGAGATTTTCTTGCTAACTTACATGAAATTTTTACAAATATTCGGGAAAATATAAATATGGGTAGAACCCCATGTCCTCAATTTTGTTTTTATTGTTACCTGAACATTACATAGTTGCCACCTAAGCCACTTCCACAAACTTTCTTCTTGTAGTCCTTGTATGTGTCATGTTGGCTTCTGCCATTCCAGTTCACATGATTTACTTCCTTATTCTTGTATTACCTTTGTCTTGTGGTTCTTCTTGAAATTTTGGAGAGTACAGAGCTTTCATGTGCACTTTCCTGTGGGTTGCTACCATCTCAGACTTCTTCTGTTGTTTTTTTAACCCAATGTCTTTTTCTACTAGTGGTGTTCTATGCACATTAGTTATACAATAACAAATAATATTCTCTCTGATAACAGGAGACTTGCAAAGTGGAATCTTTTTACTGGTTATAGTTAGAAAAAAATTTGGTTCGTTGGTTGGTTTGTTTCAAGTTGGGTTTAAATAGGCAATATCAATGCTGATATCATAATAGAAATTACTTAAAATCAATATACACTTCAGGATCCCTTTCAGTGTTATACATCAGTTTCAAAAACTTGACAAAGGATTGTATTGCTCTGCTTGGTCACACTATATTTGCAATAAACCAAAGTGTCCAATTGACTGTTCCATAACCAAAGTCAGAAGATAAACTTCCATTTTTTCTGAAGATCACAAGTGGGATTTTATAGCTACAAAATGATTTTTACTTTTTCTATAATAGGTGACAAAACACCTTATTAAAATGAAAAGACACATTTTGATCAGAGGTAATTGTTGCTCTGATTTGAAGTGAAGGTACAGAGGGCTTTGTATATGTTAATGTGAAAAGGGAAATCTAATCTGACTTGATCCAAGCTCCCTCCACTTCTGCTCAGGAGAACTTAAAGGAGATATTTTTTGTTATGCCACTAGAAAACATAATTCAATCTTAAAGTCTAAGCAAAATTCTTAAGAGTACTTAATTTCCTACAAGACTTACACACATATTTCATATGGATAGTGGGCCAAAACCTTCTCAAGGGTTGTGCAGACAACTAACTTGGAGGAGCAAGTTCCAAATGCTCATAAAAAGTTCAGATGACAAGGATTCAAATATCCTGAGTCTGCCTGAAATTCATTTCTGTTCATTTAGAAATGTGCTTTTCACTCATTTGTGCACATTTTCAGGACGAACTAGTTTTGCTCTTCACAGGCTGTGAACCAGGCTGATGGAATCAGTGTGCTCAGCTCTTAGTAGTTAGCAGTAGAGCATGAATATCTACTGAAGAGTAGGAAGCACAGGCAGATTTTTCTTTGTTATATCCATTTACTGTGTGGAGAGGTGAAGATCATTATAATTCTAGCAGTTTATATCTACCAGGTATAGCTGGAGAAAGCAAGGAACGTTAAGTCATAAACCAAAAAAAAATGACTTGAAATTGGAGTCAAAATTTAGCTGTGATTAACTGCAGAGAAGAAATCACAACACCCTTATAAAACCTCATTAAATAAGGTTTCAGTGTATGCTGATGTGGAAAAAATTGCCACAGACAGTGAAGACATAACTGTGTGTACACCCTCAAATTGGCTTTTCTCAGTGAAGAAGATGTAGTGTGGAAGCTAACCAGAAAAGTTATTCTTTCTGACTAACTATTTCAGCTCAGGCTCTGAACTGTAATAGCTCAGTCTGGACTCATATATTTTGCACAAACAAGATGAGTGCTGCAAAGATTTCCAAAGTTCACCATAGAAACTGATCAAATTAGCTGCCTCTATTCCCTTTCCCCCTTCAGGGACTCCATCGGTCTTTGTATATCAGAAGATGAAAACTTACGAAACTACTGACAGAGCACTAGAAGAATTCCTGAGACAGTGCAGGAAAAATGAAGTTTCGGCCCAGTGTGGGAATAATTTTTCATTTCTTTTCTTACTCACGCACTCACAGTGAAAAATTATTTCACTAAGAAGATATTAAATATAAATAAATAAACAAGCAAATAAATAAATATGTATTTCTGGACAATCCCGTCCTCTACCATGATGACAAGTATGGGCTGGTTTTCATTGTTCATGCCCCATGAATCTTTTTCTGCTGCTCCTTGTTTTCTCTATTTATATAAGCAGGAGAGAAAATTAAGAAATATTTTCCATTGAAACCTTCAGATTTTGTGTATCTCCTGAGGATTGTTTTAGAGATAACTAGAGTTGTTAACTGAATTTTGTTTGTTTCCTAAACAAATGATGGCCCCCAATTCTGTGAAATCCATATGCATGATTTCCTTGTTAGTTTGCAGGAATACACCCTTTAGACAATTGCAAGCAAAAGCTTTTTCTATTTAATTAGGAAGCCACAAAAACACGAGGCAGTCCTCCAGGAAAAACTAATTGCGCAAGTCAAGGGAACTGTTTAACTAGAGTGATTATAGGGCTGCCGAATACGGTGAAAGTCATAAATTCAGTGGGGTAAATAATCCTTTGGAGCCATAAATAGGTTTTTTATAATGTTTACCCTTTAGCAATGCAGTTTCTTATCTCCTTTAGAAGAAAAAAGGTTTTGTTTCTCTGTGGAAAACTTTGAAAAGCTTGGTATGTCAAAACTATTCTGCTTTCACATCATATTTAATGCAAATCTACTTTAATAGGGCATTGTAGGTAGGCACATGTAGAACAGATACACTCATCTTTTATTTATCTAATTTAATTCCATTTATCTAAGATACAGGTGTATGAACTTTCAGGAAATGCCCTCTTTAAGATTCAGCATATAACTTTCAGATTCTGGAAAACGGTATGTGGTGCTTAGAGAAAAAAAAAAGTCACGAATTCATTACATTACCTTGATACCATATTATTCTGTGTCTAAAATGGTACAAGATAAGTATCTTAACCCCCCAATCAGCCATAATGACTAACCTGCCCTAACTTCTGTGAACTGTGTGGTGTACCTCTGGGAAATTCTGATGAGGTTGCACCAAGATCTTGAAGGAAAATTTATATTTATGCATTGAGGCAAAGCTCTTCTCACACTCCCTCATTCCATTATTTGGACTAGTAGAAAGGGAATGAAGTGAAGCACTTTTTATTTCAACAAGTGGTTGCAAAGACTTCTCTGTCCACCACAGCAGCAGTGTGGAAAAAAGCAATCTGCTCCCTCAAAAACAAAGGCAGGCATCCTTCTCCCCTTCCTGCTTAGTCCCATGCTGTGCTGAGCTCTGACAATACGGGTGACACCCTCTCTAAACCATTCCACCACCAGGCATGCATGGGGCAGTTGTCTGTCCAAGGCTCTCCGCTGATGCAGGCAGAAGCCTTTCTCACTCTTGGGCAAGCTGTGTCTTCAGAGGGCTATTTGGGAAGGGACAACCAGGAGAACATACATTGCGTAAAAATGAGAGCTGGTATTCCAGTTGAAGAATAACATGACTACAGGAGCTGAACTGAAAATCCAGCACAGACCTGTTGGATTCATGCCCAAATCCAGCTTCAACTCTGGGATCTGATCAATTTACTGCAAAACTAAAATATTAGGCCAGTATGTGCAATCAGTCATCTGTTGGTACATATTCCACAGCTTTAGAAAGAATTTTTGCCTTGAAAGATGACTTTTCAAATACGCTTAACACAGTCAAATCAAAACTGATTTCCATTGTGATTAGGCCATCCACTTACCCTCAGTAAGGTCCAGAGTATTTTCATGCCAAATTTCATGTTTCAGACTTCATCTTTTACTGCTGTAGGGTTGGTCAGGGAAAGATCAGTCACAGTAGTTCTGTGGTAAAAGGGGAAAAGCATTCCTAAGGGTTTTGTGTTCCATCATCTCTGACCAGCAGAGACATTGCAGTTTTCTAGCAATTTCACCAGTATACCAGAGTAGGAGTGGAAAGATTTATCCCCTAAATAATTTTTTCTTAGGGCTGTGACAATCTGACAAATATGGTGTTGCAGAGAAATGTCTAGCTACAGAGGCAGCTGACAACCCGCCTAAATTTTGTCCCTCTTACTGCTTGCATACTATTGTGGACACCTGCATGAAAACGTTGTTTTATTTGGCCTAGTTAGTGCCCAGCAGTACTCAGGTATTTCAGATTTATTATAAGTACTTATTACATACGTGTTATAATAATATTAACATAGAAATAAACTAGAAAGAGAAATCAGCAGTTACAATGAATGTACAGGTGGAACAAATTCTGATTCTCTAACAGTACCTAATAATGTGGGGGAGAGGTAGATAAATACAATTTTTAAAATAAGAGGGAAAAGGAAAATCCTAGAATCATAGAATTATAGAATCTTTAAGTTTGGAAAAAACCTCTAAGATCATTAAGTCCAGACAGTCACCCAACACCACCATGTCTTCTAAACCATATCCCAAAGTGCCATATGTACAATATTTTTTAACACCTCCACAGATGGTGACTCAACCACCTCCCTAAACAGCATATTCCAATGTCTGACCACTCACTCAGTAAAACAATTTTTCCTAATATCTATTCTAAACCCCCCCGATGCAACTTGAGGCCATTGCCTCTCGTCGTATAGCTAGTTACTTGGGAGAAGAGACCAACACCTGCCTCATTACAACCTCCTTCCAGGTAGTTGTAGAGAGTGGTAAGGTCTCCCCTCAGCCTCCTCTTCTCCACACTAAACAGCCCCAGATCCCTCAGCCGGTCCTCATAAGACTTGTTCTCTAGACCCCTCACCAGCCTCATTGCCCTTCTCTGGACACGACCCAGCAACAAAATGCCTTTTTTTTATTGAGGGGCCCAAAACTGAACACAGTATTCGAGGTGCACCCTCACCAGTGCTGAGTACAGGGCCGAGATCGCTTCCCTACTCCTGCTGGCCACACTGTTCCTGATACAAGACAGGATGACTGTTGGCCTTCTTGGCCACCTGGGCACGCTGCTGGCTCATGTTCAGCCAGCTGTCAACCAACACCCCAAGGTCCTTTTCCGCTGGGCAGCTTTCCAGCCAATCCTCCCCAAGCCTGTAGCTTTTCATGGGGTTGTTGTGACCGAAGTGCGGGACACACAGAATTTGGCCTTGTCGAATCTCATATACTTGGCCTAGGCCCCTTTGATCCAGCCTGTCCAGATCCCTCTGCAGAGCCTTCCTACACTCAAGCAGGTCAACACCCCCACCCAACCTGGTGTCATCTACAGACCTACTGAGGTAATACTCAATCCCCTCATCCACATCATTGATAAAGATGTTAAACAAGAACAGACCCAAAACAGAGCCCTGGGGAACACCACTCCTGACCAGCTGCCAGCTGCATTTAACTCCATTTACCACCATTCTCTGCACTCGGCCATTCAGCCAGTTCTTTATCCAGCAGAGAGTACACCCATCCAAACAGTGGGTAGCTAGTTTCTCCAGGAGGATGCTGTGGGGAACTGTGTCAAAGGCCTTACTAAAGTCCAGGTAGACAAAACCCACAGCATTACACTCATCCACTAGGAGGGGTCACCTGGTCATAGAAGGAGATCAGGTTGGCCAAGCAGGACCTGCCTTTCATGAACCCATGCTGGCTGGGCCTGATCCCTTGGTTGTCCTTCGCATGCCCAGTGAGAGCACTCGGGATGAATTGCTCCATAATCTTGCCTGGCATCGAGGTCAGGCTGACAGGTCTGTAGTTCCCAGGATCCTCCTTACAGTCCTTCTTGTAGATGGGTGTTACACTGGCGATCCTCCAGTCATCTGGGACCTCCCGTGTTAGCCAGGACTGCTGGTAGATGATGGAGAGCTGCTTAGCGAGTATCTCTGCCAGTTCCTTCATTACTCTTGGGTGGATCCCATCTGGCCCCATAGACTTGCAAGAGTCCAGGTGGCATAGCAGGTCATTAACTGCTTCCTTCTGGATTGTGGGAGGTTTATTCCACTCTGCTTCCCTATCTTCCAGCACTGGGGGCTGCCTACCCTGGGGATAATCAGTCTGACTATTAAATACTGAGACGAAGAAGGCATTAAGTGCCTCAGCCTTTTCCTCATCCTTGTTGGCAATATTTCCCCTCGCATCCAATAAGGGATGGAGATTCTCCTTGGGCCTCTTTTTGTTGTTGATGTATTTGCAAAACATTTTTTGTTGTCCCTTACAACAGCGCCCGGCCTGAGTTCTAGCTGGGCTTTTGCTTTTCTAATTTCCTCTCTGCACAACCTAATGAGACCCCTGTACTCCTCTTGAGTCACCTGCCCTTTCTTCTGTAAGTAGTGGACTCATTTTTTTCTGGAGTCCCAGCAAACCTACCTGTTCAGCCAGGCCAGTCGTCTTCCCTGTCGATTCGTCTTGCGGCACATGAGGACAGCCTGCTCCTGCGTCTTTAAGACTTCCTCCTTGAAGAACATCCAGCCTTCCTGGACCCCTGTGCCCTTCAGGACTCACTCCTTCTGCGCTCCATTACCAGCTGCATCAGGAAGTTATCTTCCACACACTCCAGGAACCTCCTAGACTGTTTCTTCTCTGCTGTGTTGTATTTCCAACAGATGTCTGTTAAGCTAGTCCCCAAAGAGAACAATGGCTAACGATTGTGAGACTTCTGCCATCCACTTGTAGAAAACTTCACCTGCCTCTTCATCTTGGTTGGGTGGTCTATGAACAGACTCCCAGCAGGAAGTCTGCCTTGCTGGCTTTCCTCCTCATCTTTACCCATAAGCAGTCAACCTTGTCATCAGAATTGTTGAGCTCTGTACAATCAAAGCAATCCCTAACATACAGAGCTGCCCCACCATCTCTCTTTCCTCGCCTATCCCTTCTGAAGAGCTTATAGCCATCCATCACAGCACTCCAGTCATGAGAATCATCCCACCATGTTTCTCTGATGGCAACCAAGTCATAGCTATCCTGCTTCACAATGGCTTCCAGCTCCTCCTGTTTGTTGCCCATGCCACATACATTGGTGTAGATGCACTTGAACTAGGCTGGCGATCTCAGCCCCAACACTGGCATGACATGCCTGGGCTCATCTCTAGTGAAATACGTACTATGTGAGGAAGACAACCACGAACCATATTATTTTCTTAGAAAAACCTTGTGAGAATATTTATGCCATTTCAGAAACGCATGTATATGTATGATAAGAGCTTTTATCTGCGTTGGGAGCAATCTCTGTTACCATGAAGAAGTTTAATTAGCAGAACTGGTAAGTATATATTTATATTAGTGTGATAGTGTCTTCTAGATCCACAAGGCTATCTGTTTTTTTATTAAATTTCGGGCCTCAGGAGATAGAAGACAGCCTCTGCTTCCCCGTAAGACACAAGCCAGACCCACCTTCAGTCTTGGAGGTGAAGTACAAAGAGGGAAGAAAAATGTGCATCAAGTATACTGGATGTGTATGGAACAGAAGATTTCACAGTAATAAGGCATTAACTGTCTTTCTGTCCCATCTTTATACAGCACCTTGAACCATGGGTTCTGCTCCAGTAGTGTCCTAGCTTCTATTACTGTCTGAATAAGTAGCAACAACAGCCATAATGGTTTGCACCTTTTTAATGACAAAGGCTATAAAGCAGTTTGTAGAGTTTGAAGTGGCGTCAGGCAGGGCTTGAAATTATTGTGAACATCAGAAATTTTTACCTGTAAATTGAGAAACAATATGCTAGATTTCAGCTTTAGAAATTCCCATCAACATTTGTAACTGGTGTCAGCAGTTCTAGAATATCCATATATATGCGTGTCTCTGTGTGTGTGTGCACTCTTCTGTGTGTACATAAATCCTACAGAGACATACTCAAGAACAGCTGGTAAGTAAGGACAGTAAGCTCACCAGGAGAGAAACGAGCACTCATCTCTGGTCTGTCAAAATAAAGTACCTTCCACTACATTCTCCTTTTAAAGTACTTTGCAAAGCAGTTCTTTAGGACTTTGAAGCATCTGCCAAAACTCCTTTGATATTTTGATTTCTGTGCCACTTACCTCACCCTAGGCTGGAGATAAACCATAACATTGTTTCTTAAATTAAGCTGACATATGGCACTCCATTGTTTCTGGTTACCACCACAAAAAGACATCAGCTGCTTTGCAGTTTTATTACATAGATATAAAAAATGAATGCATTACTGGCCTGTATTATGCACAGGGTTTGTTGTTTCATCTGATCTTAATGGCTGTAAAACCCTGAGACTCTGATGGGCGCTTCCTGTCTTGTGCTAGCCTTCCTTGCCACACCTCAGTGAGGAACACTGGCCCAAAGAATGAATCCTTTCTTGCCATTAAGGTGTGTTTTCTCTCTACACAGGAAAGCTCAGAAGGGCTTTCCTTCCGCTGGCAGTCTACCTGTTTGATTTTTCAACAAAAAAGAAAGCACATCTGGAGCCGTACATGCATTGAGGTAAGGAATAATAATGATACAACAGCAAATAGCCTAGTTAGTAAACCAGAGATTAGCAAGTGAAGATGCCTTGCATTTAGATGAACTTTTCCCATTCTGCTTATCCAGTTTTTCTAGAGTTAGGAGAAACAGTTCTGTGAGCACCAAAATAAAACTTCATTTTCTACGGCCGCCTCACGTTTGTTGTATTTGATGTCTAAGTCAGTCATCTGTTCCTGGAGCTTTTTTCGAGTATTCGTTATAACAGCTTCTTGTGCTAATTCTCTGTGTCTAATAAGATTAGCCTTCCTTTCATTCAGGACAGGTGCATACTGAATTTCTATTTCATCACTATTTTCTATTTTCATCTTCTATTTTCATGAAAAATAATGCTCGTTTAATGTCTTCCAAAACCTTTTTACTTTTGACTAATTTTCATGATATTTTGAACTGGGTTGTAGACTCGTTGAGTGGAGTAAACAGAGAGACAGATGTGGTCATAAAGGAATCATATAGGAAACTGAGCTAAAAACTGAGTAGAAAAATGCCAGTGAGATAGAGATATATATATATAGTAGATATATATATATAGAGAGAGTAGAAAAATGCGGTGATAGAATTATATATTATCTTGACCACAAGTTCTAACTGCAACTAATGGCAGTGAAGATCAGATAAGGAGGCATGCATATAGGCAGGAGTAGATAATAACTCTGAGGCCATGACTAAGTCAGACATTTGTCTCTATTACTAATGATCAACAAAACAGAGTCCTGCTCCCCTCCTACTCTGTTACCATTGACATCTGCTGTTCAGCAGCTTAGCATATTAAAGTCTGAGTGCCATTTTCAGAGGAACTGATTTCCAGAAGGAGAGGTGAACCTCGGGTGACACAAAGCAAGATATTTTCCATTGCCAAAGCCCAGAATAAAACAGTGCAATGAACAAGCATCTGGTGTGTACAACTCTGAAGTTCTTCCTCCTACTCTTTGGCTGGACTGTCTATTTGTATTACAAGGCCTTCAGAAGGAGACTGTCTTTCTGTATGCGTTGGTGAAGTGCAAAGCACTGAGGTGCCTGATTTTAGCTGGGGCTAAAAGCTGCCAAAAGACATGTATGTTCTTTGCTGTAATATTAAAGTTCTCCTTTTTTAGCTTCTGTTTGGCCCAGGGAGAACTGTGGGCCAGTGTATAGCTGTATCAGGGCTTCAGCACCAAGAAGGTCTTGCCATCTCCAGACAGCAGCACTGAGTCCAGCACTACTGCACCTCCTCATCTCATCTCATGCCATTTCCTGATATTTCTTGTAGCATTGTTTTGTGATAACCAACCATTTAAAAGTGTTCATGCTCATCATATTTACCCACACTTGGCACCCACCCCAGACTGGGTTTTAGGATACCTATGCCCCCTTCACACCGCTGCTATGGCCATAAGTGCTGTGCTAAGAGGAGCTGTCAAAAGCTTCCAGAGCAGAAAGGCACAGCCTGCCACTGTTCTTAGGGACAGTACTGGCACCAAAAGTCCTCAAGACCTTCACAACCTTCTAAAAAGTGAGTTCCTTCTGATAAGACACTGGGAAGGTATCTGTGCCATCAACATTAAAGAAACTTCTATAGTACAATTTGAAATTTAATTCTGTGTTAGTAGTTAGCTGGCAGGTGCTGTTTTCATAGTTGACATCCTCAGTGATGATGTGCAAACAGGGAAGTGATTATAACTATAACAAATTTCAATCTCTATAGAAAACTAAGAGGCAGTAAATCAAGGATACCTACACAAATAGACAAAAATCTAATACAAACTCCATGTTTTTTATTCTTTTTTTTCGAAGGTGCCGATTTTCTGTTTTTAAGCTACAAAGCAAAAGGGGAGAATTAGGTATCACTAATCAAGTGGCCTTTAAAATTAAATGTGTATTTATTTGTTATTTTCATTCCTTATGTCTGTTTCATGAATTTGATTTCTCTGATACTAAAGCATAGAGACCTAAATAAGAAATACTCTGTTTCTTCAGAGAACTTGTAATTGAAGCTTACTAAAACCACAAGTGTTGCTTTCTAGATTTACAGGGCTCTGGTTCTCTTAGTATTAGTTTTTATTTTATTTTTACCCTAGTTCACAGTTATAAAACTTTCACAGAACAGGGTCAGCAGCTCTGTGTGAAATGTAAGCTCAGCAATTGCCTTTAATTCCTCAGTCCTCAGTAGGCAGCCTATGAATAAGCTATGAGGAGAGAATGTTCAGACCTTGAAAATGATACGAGTAGTTTCACAATGCAAATATTAGCGGAAAAGAATGAAACCCAGGGGTAAAGATGAGTTAAAATACAAATAAATTAATAAAATAATTTATGAAGTATAATTTTAACGCTTATTCCTAAGCTGAAAAAAAGACAAGGACAAATTACCCGAAGAAGAATTCCGTATGCCATGCTGTCACATTAAAAGGGGTAAGGTGGTCTGATAAGCGGCAAAAGGAGAGCCCTCCCGTTGAGTCATGAGGTTCAGAGCAGACCCCCTTGCATTCTAAACTCTCTCTCAGAGGAGAGTCTAGGTGCAGCTGGATCTACTCCTACTCCTAGACTTGGTCAATGGTTTATGTCTAAAGGGTTAAGTGCGTAGCCACTTATCAGATTCAACTTGCCTGTCAGAGCCCCTCCAAGGACTTTCACTGAAACAGTTTCGCAAAGCTGAAACAATAGGCAATTTATTCAAGCAACAGGTATCACAGATTCAGGATTGCTGTTCATGAATGCACTGTCTACAAAAGTTGAGCTCAAGGTAATTGTTTAGTGCTTTAGTCAACAATGTGTTCCCAGGGATACATCTGACAAAGTCAGAGGCACGAGTCTTACCAAAAAGGCATCCCTTCTTGGTGGGGGAAGAGAGGTTTAGACCCATAGACCCATCCATCAGGTAAGGTTCTCACTTGGCTCCTCCTCCTGAAAAGAGTTTTCAGGAACCCGTGTTTATGCGTTTGAAAATCTTGCTGGCTCTTGGCATGGAATGTTGTGTGGTCACAAGCAGGACTTGGCCTTCCGGAGCGGGCTTCTTGGTATGTGTTCAGGGAGACCAAATGTTTAAGCAACCTCTGTCTGCACGGCCTCCGTCAAGTCCCAGAGATTACTTGATTTACAATGGTGGGCTACCCCCTTTCTGTCTGATAAGATAAGCACAAGTCAATTGCTCCCTTTGCTAACTCCTCGGCTTTTGGTGCCTGAGTCCGATCATGGCATTGACAAGTCCAGCTAGGCCATGACCACACATGCCTACTCCTCTTTCTGTTCACTTCCACTACTTTGTCATCACAAATATCATAGAATGTCTGTAAAGGTTTGGAGAGTACAGCAATCACACTGTGCATGAGACCTGGCATATATAAATGATGCATTTGCTACTAGGGCTACAGCTCATCTCCATAATCCTCATAAATTTTGGGAAGAGCAAGAGAGGCTCTGATCTGATGTAAATTGGCAAAGATCTATTAACATCAGTGGTGCTGGGCTGATTTACTCCACCTGAGGAACCAGCCTCACTTAGCCATTGACTAAACGCAGCCACTAGTGAACAGAATGAGCCAAATAAACTGCAGCTAGGACTCACCACAATTCACTGGATTCCTTAAGAAGTCATGATTCTAGGTACATAGTCCCATTACAGATAAATATGGAGACAAATTTATATAGAAAATGCCAGCAAGCTTTGGATATATAGGTATAGATATAGACAAAATTTCTTCATTCTGTTCTTAGTTACACTGCTGGAAATCCATCTGGATTCTGCTGACATCTACGAGGTTGATTTTAACCACAGTACTGGAAACAGGAGAGAAACTTTAGAAACAGTTGGTAAAGAGAAAGGATTTTCCATCCACCTTCTCCTGTTTTGTTCTGAGGAGACCTGTCATCTCAGTTTGTTTCCCACTCTGCTGAGGCAGCACCGCAATCGCACCTGCTTTTCCTGCGAGAATAATGTGTTTCAGTGACACGCCAGATTTCCAGCACAGGGAAGAGTCTGCCGTTATCTTCTCTCTCAATCTGCAGGGAAGTTTCACAGGAACCTGCCCACCATAAACCCACCTGTGATGGGCTTTACACCTTGAATGACAACAACAGCCCACCAAGACTTGAAAACTAATAGTTATATAGGAAAGCTGAAGGACTGATTGACTTTCCAGTAAGCAAAAGGGTTTCCATTCTTTCTTTGCCAGCTGTGGCTCTTTGGAGTTTGAAGCTGATCTGAATATTGTTTATTTGATATTTGCTATCATGACCATGAAGACTTTCGCTGTTGTCCCACAAACACACTTTGTTTTCAGGATTTGCAGTAAAACTTTTAACCTTCTCTCCTGTCTCTTCAACCAAGAATTTGTCTCAGGTGTCAGTAATACTGAAGACAGACATTAGAAACAGCTGTGCTGGTTTTCAGGGCTTGATCTATAAACTAAGGAGAGACCTTCTATCAGTAATTACCAAACATATAGTGTCTACACACAGTATACACTACATAAAACTGTATCTATATGACTTTACATATGTATATCTAAATATGTAAGAGTGTAACTCTTAAAACACACACACAATCACAAAATGCCATGATATAACTCCTGAATCCCTTTAACAATTGCTTTTAACTGTTAAATGGGTGAACATGCTATGATCTTTTAGGAAACTCCTGCCTTACACAGACGTATTATATTCATTTTAATAAATCTCAGATCAAATTTAGGTGGATGTGGTAAGAAATAAATGTCATTTATCCTACTTGAGCAGAGTAAGAATAATAATAAAAGAGGTAAAAAGACAGTGACCTGATATGATACAGTTTATTCAGACGTTATCATGTCAAGAACAGTTCCAAAGTATTTGATAAGTGAGGTTCGTATAAGATATCCAAATAAATTCGTTCTACTCAATTTATTACACACCTAGTTTATCAAGAACAGTCTAATGGAATGATTTTGTTAAATTAATAGTATTTCAGATTGCAAAACAAATTTGGCTAGCTGACTAGAAATTTTATGCATTCTATAAAGGGGAAAATTTGCCACTTTTAGGAGAAAAATGACTTCAACTTTCACCAGTTTGTGCAGTGCCAGCCAGGCTTAAAAGTATTCAACCATGTGCATCTAATAAATTAAAGTCATAAGACAAAGTTGGACAGCTCACTAAGAAACAAAATCTTTTGTCTGCAAATACAAGCTTTAAAAGGAAAATTAGGTGTATACTTTGTATCTTGAGTAAATGGCATGGAGACAGAATGTAATATAGTAGAAAATGTATTGTTATCCAAGGCTGCAAAAATCTATCCTGCACAGCCAGTCATTAAACAGAGATTCTGTATGTATAAACTCTACATTCTTGCCAGCAGATCAAAGGCAACTTGGTGAACACAGACTTGCCTACCTACTTCACCTTCATACAAATGAGTCAAAGTGCCCTTGGCAAAGAATGCAAATTCATGCCTACGGAATACAGATTTAATACTACTGTAACCAGCTACATTATTAAAGATGCAGTGAAGTGTCTACATGGACAGAAAATTCTGATGAACAACATTTCAAACTACAAGTAGTACTTGTTGTTTGTCCAGTAAATTACTATGTTTTTGTGACGACGAAACACCCAGCAGACCACTAGGAAAAACAGTTTATTTTAAGAAAGCCTCTGAAAGTATCTATTTGTAGGGTGCTAGGGGACATATTTCAGTAAAAATTTGTTTCTGAGCATTTCTTAGTTGAAAGAAAAATCAAGCAGTCAGTAGAGACTTCTTGCCCCTTTCTCGTCATTGTATAAAGAGGTAAGACCTAAAGAACTGTCAGATCTAAAAAAAGGAAAGTATATAAACCAGTTTGTCTCTAATTCAAGACAAACATCACTCTTACTTTGAGTCCTTTCTAGTCAAGAAATGCAATGATTGAAAATCAGATTGGATGAAAATCGGAGTACCTCTTTATTGATTATTTCTTCATGTTACACATAGGCGATCACTTTTACTACTATTAGACATACAGGCAGGTAAATGTTCTTAAAATAATAAAAGTAGCAATTATATGAATGATGGATTGTAAGAAATGGATTGGGAAAGTATAAAGCAAGAACAACCACCATAACATTTCCCTTGATGGCGATAGCGTTGATTTGAATTGAATTTGTCCAGAAACAAAACATTTTATTTGGGTTTTCTAATGACAATTTTCTAACAGCTTTAGAAAAATAAGTATTTAACATTTCACTTTAAGAAAACAGAATCTGAAATTATTTTTAAAGAAGAAATCTTTATTGAAAAATCCTATTCAACTCTATTAATAAGTAATGTATTCCTAAGTCACATTATAAATTTTGATCAATTTAGGGGAAAACAATGAGCAATCAAAATGCCAAATTTCTTGGTGTGCTCTTTTAAGCTTCTTTCAGAAGCTATGAGACTTCTGCTTCCTTGAGGAGGTGTTTTCAGGAACTTTACTGTTTCAAGAAGTATTTCGTACAGTAAATCTTCAACCATGTTACTCTGAATGTCTTCTGAAGGTTATCTTTACATGTTTTACCAGGAATTCCTGTGCATAACTTTTAGGTTATCTATCACAACAAAACAAGGCAAACAAACAAACAAACAAAAATTGGAATGGAATCAAGAAAACCTAAGCTGTGACTCAGTAACTGTACAGACTATATATGTGCATATATCCAAAGAGGAAAATTACCTGAGGGCTTTCTTGTTTCCAATAGCTTCCCTTCTCTGCCCCTCACAGCCTACTCATTTTGCTTCAAACTACTCATGCCTTACTGCTGAAATGACCTCAGAAAACTCTGAGGACCTACCATGGGGACAAGAATTTTATAGTCTTTAAAGTTATCTGAAGTGCAAGCTATACATAAGAAATTATCAAAATTTAAGTAAGATTAAAAATATTAATCTCTGCAGGCATTCAGAAGTGCCTGTCATGTGGTTGTTGGTCTTGTATCCTCACATGAACTCTTTAAAATATAGTAATTGCTTACTGTGCTGCTGTATAAATAGCACTAGACAGATAGTTTAAGACAAATATTTCTCCTTTTGCTTTGATGACAGCTATACAAATCATTAATAGTGCCTAGACCACTCTATTGCTGTGAAGCATTTGAGCAAGAAAAATAATGGTAGGGGATAAAAATAGTCTTTAATTATCTCTAAAATGAATTTCCTGCCCCATAAACCATGATGGCCTTTTACACTGACCAATTACCCTGGAGGAGTACTGTGAGTGCCTGCACGTATTTTCGAAAGTGAGGGTGCAAAAAAGATTATAGAAAGATACAAGGAGCAGGTACAAGGTAACCTTGTGGTAGTAGGAGTAGAAATAGGTTGAAAATTGAAAAAAATATCTTGACAAAACCCTCAGCTGATTTATTTTATCAGTATTTGTGACCATCTCCTTCGATAAGAGAAACTGGACTTTCACTGCTCTCTATGTGCATGTATGAAGTGCAGCATCACCCATATTTCTGCACAAGCATGGCACACATTTTCTCCATTTTTTCAGAAAGCTCAGAACGCAAGAGAAAGGTTTTAAAGTGTTAATGTTCAATCAAAGATGTTTCAAACTTTCAAAATAAATTTTTAAGATTTTTTCTGAAGTTAGCATTTGTCAGCTGTGACTTCATATGTGGTATACATGCGTAATGCATATTTATAGCAAAGCAAGCAAGTGTACTGTACAGACATTTAGCAGGAGAACCCCATAGAAGTTGTGATAGGACAAAAGGTAATGGTTTTAAACTAAAAGATGGTAGATTCAGAATGAATGTAAGGAAGAAATTTTTTATGATGAGAGTGGTGAGGCACAGGAACAGGTTGCCCAGAAAGGTAGTAGATGCCCCATCCCTGGAAATATTCAAGATCAGGTTGGAAGGAGCTGTGAGCAACCTGATCGTGTTGAAGATGTCCCTGCTCATTGCTTTAAAGGTCCCTTTCAACCCAAACTATGCTATGATTCTGTGATTCAATGAAATTAACTAAAGCTTTTTTACTGGCCAGAGTAAAACTGGGATTACATCCTGAATATTTTATTCTAGCATTGAACTCCTGACCTTCTATGCCTTAAAATTTTAAATACAAGATATAAATGAACTCAATTAATCTCACAAATTAAAAGAGTCTTAATCTTTTAGCCTGTTATACCTCCCAGAAGTTTCATTTTAATATCATCAAAAAGTGTATTGACTGTAGGATGTTATTTCAAGAACATCTATTCTACATTTCTGACATGACACTTCTGATCTTTAAATAAGCAATCTAAAAGTAATGACTAGAATGGTTCTGAAATCACTACAAACAATCTGGAAAAGAGAGGTTTTTACTTATACAATTTAAAAATTGTAAACAGCATGTGCTCACCCATTTAACCCAAAGAAGCAACTTTAGGACCTACAAATAAATAAGAAACTGCATAATGTTTCCTAGTGTGTCTACTACTTATTGACAAAAATGCTTCATATCACTCAATTAAAAATTTAAAATAAACCAAGGAAAACCCTCATTTTTCAAATAAAAATGTCTGATGTATTTTGTTATTTTTAAAAAAGTTTTTTTACCAGGAAGTTGAATATTTTTAAAGAAAGATTTGAGAGCAATCTTGAATATTGTCACAGATTCATTACAAGGCTACACAAACTCAGAATGTTAAAACCGACACATTCAATAGTTCACTGAATAATTAATGGTATGAAAACCCTAGTTTGCCCTGCTTTTCGGTCTGTAAGAACAATAAATGCTGTAGTGTATCTGACCAAGCATCCATCTAAGCTCAGTTTCTGCCTAGGATGGTGGCAGAGGAGACTCTGGTTAAAGAAAACCCTCAAGTATGGACGGTCCCTGGGATCCCTTCTCCTCAGCAACTCTTCTATTAGGCATGCTAAAGGAACATCTCTGCTTAGTCCTTTTTGTATCCGTTTCTGGATAAACAGTCCAAGAATTTGTCTACTCCTCAGTTGAACTACTTCTCTGTTGCCACAGCCTTCGATGGGCAATTATTTCCAGATGCCATAACCCCAGAAACTACTTTTGTTCTGCTGATTTTATCTGCTATGATTCTTCTGGAAAGATGACAGGTTTACAAAATCTAAAAATGGGAACTGCACATGGAAAAGCCTGAGCATTCTTACTGCCATGGCTCAGTTGCTCAAAAGTATTGTATTTTCCTCAATAATTTTGTATTTGTTGTAATGTTTGCTTTTATGTTTGATTGTTGTTGATTTGACAGTTCTTATGCTATAACTACTTTTGGAAAGTGAAAATCATGAGAAACCAGAAGCGCCAACAGGGTAATGCTAATATAACATTGGTACAAATAGTCAGTCACAAGGTATCCCTGAGATATCTTCAGACAATAAACGATGTAACTACAGAGAACTTAGACCTGTGTTAGAACTTAGACCAGTATAAATTAATTTTGGAACATCAAAGCACACTTGCCAAGGAGAATTTTAAAAAGATTCCTAAAAATTAAATCTTGCTTACAGGGGTTGTTACCAGTAAAAAGTTAAAACACACACATTTCCAAAATAACGATAATCCTCAAAGCTTGAGTCACAGCAGTCTTTCTCACTGTGGACAGACAAAAAGCACAACTACTGACAAAATAGCTTTCAGGGCAAAACATGACACCCATCATTCACAAGGAGTTAATAAAAGTGGGAATGACTGATGTGACTACTATGAAAAAGATTGCATTCAGAATGTAATAATCCTATTTTCTTTTCTTCGTATGATTGAACCAAAAAAAAAAGAGCTTTGTCATAACAGAAAAAGAAGTAACGTAATAATGACATTGTATTGACATACAGAAAACATGGCTATTTTCAGAGCTCTGTAGTACGGTTTCTCATGAAAACTAAAATCACCTAGAATTCACTTGATTTGAGTCTTCATTGCAATGAAACTGAGCTGAGATTTAATGAAAAGTACAAGTGGATTTGGAAAGGTCCCAAGTAAACATGAAGTTTCATTGGGATTTGTAGTTCTAATGCAAAATCAGAAGAGCCATTCGGACCGTTTGTTTTCCGAGGGCCAAGCCAATTGCAGTAAAATTATACCATACCAACTCCTCAGAACTAAAGTCATGTTCTCAACTAAATTCTACTTCTATTTTAATTTTATTTTTGAGAATTGCACTTTTTAACAGATAATTACTCGCAAATTATAGTGGCAGTCTAACGTGTTGCTCCAAGTTTATCTCAATATACTTGGCATCATAAGCAATCCTGGAAAACAAATCTTGTTGAACTGTAAGATGTCTTGTGTGTATTCAATAGATAACACAGTGTTGTGTAGCTCACACCACTCATTCAAAAAAGACATGGTCTCCCGTAGTTCACTAGACCAGTGTGTGAACCCACTGCAGCAGTTATACTAGAGGTGAAAATTCATTTCTTTAATCAAACAGTGCCATTGTGGTTTGTTTTCATAAGGTTAACTAAGACAATGGAGAAACAAACAAAGTGAACACTGCTTCATTCATTGATGACACGTGGCCAGCAGAATTTGGAGGCTTGCACAGCTGATGGCATCCTGCATAACAAAACTAAATTATGTAATTGCACAACATTTTTAATCACTTGTATTAACATTCCTGGAATGTGATTCTTCCCCTTCTCACTGTATTAAATAGCTTTTTTAAATAAAGATTTTCCTGTGAAATCTGGAGAAACAGGACAGCAACATCCTATACAAATACAGAATGGACACATATCTCTGAGAAGAAGGTCTTTTCTTTCTAAAGTGGTTTACTTGTTTCAAACATACTCTCTGTTCCTATTTAAATTACAGCCTTTGTAATCCATCTGAACAGCCTCTGGACACCATAATGCCTACATTAGAGAGTCAATGTTTTGAAAATACACGGTACCTCAGGTGCTTCACAGCTAAGGATTCAGTGCTAGAAAGCCCCTTCACAGTTATACTACTAATTTATTTCCCAGAATATATGACTTAATGTTTTTGTTTTTCTTCACCTACCTTTTCTCCATTACTACACTTTACAGCAACATCCCTTTAATAACAGAAACTTCTTTCCTATCTGGCTGCTAGACTTCAAGCAACATTTTGATGCTCAGAAACCTAGTGTAAACCTTTTTCCTGCTTGTGCTTCTTGTAAAACAGCTGATATAACTTCTGCAAGGTTGCGCAACACTGTAATTCAACATTTGCAGGCTGTATTGCCTCATAATTGCAGTCCAACAGTGCCATCCTCTGCTTCTTCCAAATAACATTTCCCTATAACTCCAAAGATAATCTTAAGGGATTATTATAGTCAGTAAGCTGCAGTTTCACACTGTAAACTTATTGATAGCAAAAAAATCTAATGCTTTAGGTGTAAGACCAAGGCATTATTTTTCTGGTTGCAAAATACTAAAAAAAAAAGAAAAATCTTTGTGCATTGACACAGTCATAGATTAGACTGACGAAACCTCTCATTTGGGTTTAAAAAGTTCATTTGTGTACTAACATATCAAATTACCCCTTCCAGAATATTTCTGTGCTATTTATTTAACCTTTAGAGAACCCAATCATGCACCAGAAGTTATTTTCCATAGTTACTAGACATTTAAAGAGAAGACCCGAAGCACCCCAAAAAGCTTCTAATTCAGACTTAAGACAAAAAAAAAAAAAGATGAACACAAAGACGAGGTGAATAACACCCAGAAAGAGATTCAGGTGGTCATCAGAAGTCATGGTGCAAAGACTGATTATCCTAGTATTTGTCTTCAGTGGTCTGAAAATATCTTGGCACAGGTGGATTTTAGAGACCAATACAGAAGGAGATTTTTAAATGTTCCTCTACTTTAAATGTGAATGGGGAGAAACCTTGAGAGCACTTGCAATAAAATATAAAGAATCAACAACGGTTTTGCTGGTAAAAACACAGCATGTGAAATTAGTGTTACGAGAGAAATTAAGCACAAACCTTCCAGATGCAATAGAAAATGAGGAATCAATGAAGACAGGCACAGGAACACAAAGTCATGGTCACAGTTTTTTTCTTTTTTCTTTCAACCTACTTTTGTTCTTTTCCTACTATTCCAAATATTTGTGGGACAGCCTCGTGATATCTTATCTGCATTTCATAATCTTATTTGTGCAACCTTTAATTCTTTTCCCGCAAAGGGTTATGTGGCAGATAAATAAGGAAAGGATATGAAAGGAAACATTTCCTAGGAGAGTAATTAAGCATGAGAAATTATGCCCACAAGTGTGTTGGGATCTCTGTTCTTGGAGGTTTCCAAGCCAACTGTAGAAAATGTTGAACCGACTTTAGCGTTGAGCAGCCGATTGGACTAGGGACCTCCTGATATCCCTTCCCGATCTCACACTTTTGTGATTCAAGGATTCTGAAATATCAAAATAGCTTTATAAAAGTCACTTTATCTGAAGTGAGAGAGATTCTTCGGCCACTTTAAGTTATTGTGGTCACCTTGTGTGAAAAAAGCTTAATGCAACCATTTACATGAAAAGAAAAACAACAGTCTGTGAGAGAGAAAATCAGCGATGCTGAAACATCAACTACAGAGTTAAAAGCAAGTGATATTAGAAAATCTTATTATAATATGACATTAAAGCTGCTAAAGCCAAAATGCAATTGAAATCAAGGGAAGAAAATAAAGCTTTAAGAACAGTACATTATCTTCTACAGAACTCCCCCGTCTTTGGTAGAAGCACGTGGGACTTTTGTAGACACTACCCCTCCTCCAGAAACCTTGAAATTATTGAGTTCCTTCCCATTGATTTCAATGGGCTTTGAATATATATACACGGTTACTGTCTGTTTCGTACTAACTGCTTAATCTACACTGTACTCACAACAGTGTATCACGGTATTGTTGAGGAATTAGTCTTTGCCTGCCTTCCTCCATCATACTGCTGGTACCAGGTTTGCAAATACAGTAACTGTTTAAATGATACTGACAGATTGTAGCTGTACTTAGCTCATATATTAGAAAAGGCATACAAATTGCAAAAAAATCTTCACATTCGTGTTTCACCTGTCAGACATATTTTGTCATTACTTAGGATTTTTGTTGTTGACACTAAATAGTAATAAAAGATCCGTGCTATGCCTCTCACTTGGCTAAATGATTCTTAGGGGTATAGGTGAGGTAACCTTCCTCTCTTAAATACAGCTCGTGTTTCTAAGCGCACTCAAATAATGTATTTAACAGCTCTGGATACACCATGTATTTATTCCACTCTAGCAGCATAAAAGCACTGCATGGTGAAAGAAATCTGTGCAAAAGCCAGAAGGTCACGCACAGGAACTTAAGTCTCAAAAGCAAGCAAATCAAAGACTCTGAACTCAAAGGAAAGGCAACCACGAATAAAAGCAGGCAAAACAGAATCTAAAGCATGCCTGTTTCAGATATTCATTATTCAAGTTCAGAAATTTCCAGGACATAGGATAATACCCCCTGCACAAAAATACTGCAGGTTCCCGTAATAGGAATTTCTGACCTTATGACTACTACCAGTAGTCCCTGAAAGAGAGCAGAAGGAACTAAAGAGAGGGAAATAGGCATATGTGAAAACTATCTGACCTTCCTGCTAGTTAAGACTAGTTGACACAACTGCTACAAGGTTGCTGCACTATCTCTTTTCCACTCCATGAATATCTTTTTTCTTTCTCAGTCTGCATGTCAGGTGCAAGTGGTAAAGGTTGCGTCACTCTAGTAGATTTCTTCCAGGACGGAGTTCCCTTATACTTGGAGCAGGTCCGCCCCGTCCCACTTTTTGAAGGCCATATTGCGTGACTGGACTGCAGACAGATGTTCATTTCTGGACTCAGTGGTGACAATGGAAAATAAGAAAACTCCTCCTCAGGGAGTCCCTGACTTACTCCTGGTTCATTTCCGTTGCACGGCTCTTCAGAGCCGTGCATCTGACACTACTCTTCTCCTGTTCAGAGTGAGCTAGGTAGTAAAGATCTGCTGTTTAAACTGTTTCGAGCTGGTGCATTTTCACAGAATCACAGCATGTTAGGGGTTGGAACAGAACTCTGGGGATCATCCAGTCCACTCCCCCTGCCAAAGCAGGGTCACCTAGAGCAGATTGCACAGGACTGCATCCAGGAGGGTTTTGAATACCTCCAGAGAAGGAGAATCCACAACCCCTCTGGGCAGCCTGTTCCAGTGCTCTGTCACACTCAGAGTAAAGAAGCTCTTCCTCATGTTCAGATGGAACTTCCTCTGCTTCAGTTTGTCCCCTTTGCCCCTTGTCCTGTTGCTGGGCATCACTGAAAAGAGTCTGGCCCCATCCTCCTGACACCCACCCTTAAGATATATACAAGCATTTATAAGACCCTCTCAGCCTTCTCTTCTTCAGGCTGAACAAGCCCAGCTCCTTCAGCCTTTCCTCATAGGAGAGATGCTCCAGTACCCTCGTCATCTCTGTAGCCTTCTGTTGGACTCTCTCCAGTAGCTCCTCATCTTTCTTGGAGTGGGGAGCCCAGAACTGGAAAGAGTACTCCAGATGCGGCCTCCCTAGGGCAGAGTAGAGGGGGAAGAGAACCCCTCTCAACCTGCTGACCACACTCTTCTTAATGCACCCCAGGATCCCATTTGCCTTCTTGGCAACCAGGGCACACTGCTGGCTCGTTTTGACTGACAAAGAGGTAGAAGTCTTTGTCAAAAAGACTAAGCTGACAGCAGTTTGAGGCAAGGAGTCCCTTAGCACTGCCTATGTCTCTTCCACTGTCCTGGTAATATGCAAAAGAGGGTATCTGTCCAAAAACTCATTCAGAGGAAATTTTGCTCACAGAACAGAGGTGCTCAGGAATATTTTGCCTAGTGATATGAAATCTTTACAATGTTTTGAAAAACAATAGATTTTTTTTTAAATCTTATTTATCTTTCATCATTATCTCAATAAAAATGAATCCACACACATGATGAATAATTATATGTATTGGCTTTTCATTCATTCTTATTCACTGAGCAGTTTCACAGGGTGAAGGGGTTTTCAGCAAAATAACTGATACTATAAATCCTTTTCCTTTGACATTCCTCTCAGAAAATCCTGACATTGTATGATTAGCTTTAAAATCTAAGAAAATTTTTTAAAACCCCTGCTGAAAGCTACCAAGTTACTAAGCTAAGCACCAACACCCAAATCACTCGTATACAAAAAATATCTCCCTCACATTGTAACTTCCCACTAATATAGATTTTGATTGTGCGAGTATTTTATGCGTGCCTTATTCTTGCCATCATGCACAATTTCAGACATGAATTGATAACACAGTAGTGATTACACTTGGTAGCATTAGAGACATAATTTCAGGGATCTAGCAGTGAAACACCATTAAACAGTAGCATCATTAAATGTGAATATCTGATTATTAACTGGTTTTAAGTGTGTCTACGTTAAATATGACTAGAATGGCTTGTTAACATATTTATAAGACATTATTCATTCTCTTTATTAGCAACTATATTTCAAAATTACTTTAGCTTTTATATTACCCACTATGTAAACTAAATGTCACCCATCAATTCAGCTTCAGAAAATGGCTCTCAAAGCCATTCAATGCAGCTGCTTAAACGGTTCGTTATAGCTCATTTATGATTCAAATGTTCAGTGTTTTTTAGTGAAAATATGTTTCTGTATTCAGCAACCAAAGCTGTGTTCATTAAAACTGTGCATGACTAGATCTGCAGTAGGCTATGCAGAGAAATATCAGGGTCCAGAACCTGGGTTTTATGACAGATTAATGCCCTAACCTGAGTTGAGGCTGTTTAGGTGCTTTATTACTTTATGAAAGGAGTAGTGAAATGTTTGTGAATGAAGCTGATTTATTACCTAGACTTTTTACCCATTTATATGCTCTCAGAATATATTCTGAGCATTTATTTTTTGATTAAGCCTGGCCTGAAGTATTTGTTTATCTTCTGACATCTTGACAAAAAATGTAGATAACATATCCTGATCAGCTGCACCGTAGCAAGTGGGCAAGGATTCCCAGAAGTATTGTATACCGATCTAATTTCAAGTTTGCCCATTGATTTCAATAGCATATGAGTTCTGGGATTGCTAAATCTTGTTGAAAATCCCACTGATAACATTTTTGTGAACAGCCACTGTGACAAGCTTTGCAATAGAGTATTTAGGTATGCACATACACAAGACTAGGTGTTAAGTACACAGTGGACTATGTGATGGCCAAGAGTTCTTTGTTACACTTCCGTATCTGTCCTGGGTTTGGCCAGGACAGGGTTAATTTTCACCGGAATCCGGGGGGGGGGGCTGACCCCACTTGGCCATACAGAGCAGGGTATTCCATACCATGTGCCATCATGCTGGGTT
>Ga0065711_1004090_pt1 | contig 30549 bp, 19 predicted proteins | sample Hoacrofraction12_FD_59098 | JGI IMG/M metagenome (GOLD analysis project Ga0065711, IMG submission 59098) | Hoatzin crop microbial communities from Cojedes, Venezuela - Epithelial fraction 12 v2 (version 2) | ecosystem: Host-associated > Birds > Digestive system > Esophagus > Crop | place... | reverse complement strand
CACTATGCCCAAGACAGCCTCCGACCACCACATCTCCCACCAGTCCTTCTCTGTTAGTAAACAGCAGGTCTAGCGAGGCACCTCCCCAGGTAGGCTCACTTACCAGCTGCGTCAGGAAGTTATCTTCCACACACTCCAGGAACATTCTAGACTGTTTTGTCTCTGCTGTGTTGTATTTCCAGCAGATGTCCGGTAAGTTAAAGTCCCCCAAGAGAACAAGGGATAGTGTTTGTGAGACTTCTGCTAACTTCTTGTAGAAAACTTCATCTGCCTCTTCATCCTGGTTGGGTGGTCTACAACACCCCAAAAAAGGTATCTGCCTCATTGGCATTCCCTGTCATCTTTACCCATAAACATTCAACTTTGTTGTCACAATCTTCGAGCTCTGTAGAATCAAAGCAAGCCTGCTACGTGCATTGGTGTAGATGCACTTGAGCTGGGCTGTGGATCTCACCCCCGACACTGGCACTCTTTAATGTCCATGCAATCCATAGATATGACAACAGTTTCTTTTATTGCAGGAATCACACCTGTTTATCCTTAAAAAAAAAAAAAAAAAATCTGTTTTAAAGGTAGGTTTTTTTTGTTAATGCTTTGTTATTCTCTTTATTACTCTTCATAAAAGCTGGACACCCATAGTTGCTGGGTAGAATTACTAGCTATTCTCCAATTTCAGGCAAAAAGTACTCATTATATCCATTTGTTCCTGTACCAATATTATCCTTTAACTTACAGAGTCTGTACCCTTTGCTGAATTTATAGACAGCAATCTTATTCTCTTTTAAGCCTTTATTTCACCAAGCTAACCAAAACCAGTGCTTCTAGTCTCTTCTCGTGTAACAGACTTCCAATTTCCCTCATTATCACAGAAGGTCTTTTTTCCATCTGTCAGTTTGTATTAGTCTTCTTTCAATATGAATGACAAGAGCACATATTTCGGGGGAGATCTCACCAGAAATTTGTATAATGGAACTAATATTGTCCTAACTCTGCTGACAAATCATAGGACAGAATTTGCATTTTTCACAGCTGTGACATATTGGTACCTCAAAGGACTGAATATGACACAGCTGCTTCAATAAGCCTGAATTTCTACCCTCAGGTTTTGTCAACGATTTTTCTTTGAATATGACACAGCTGCTTCAATAAGCCTGAATTTCTGCCCTCAGGTTTTGTCAATGATTTTTCTTACTAGTTTCCAAATTCACAATAGAGAATTTTGCATTACCAAATATTGTATTACTATGTCTATTTCCTTGGTCCCATGATTCACCCAACTTTTCTCCTGTGAATATGAACAATTTGTAAAAAATCAGATTAAAGTTGCTGAATTTAACAGTCTACCAGGTAGAACTGATTCATCAGTTACTCACCAGTTAGCGAAATGTACACACCTGTACAAGTAACCTTCTACCACACGAAGAATATATTAGCTGAAATTGGCACTGAAATTCAAAGTAACCAAATTTTTTTTATAGTACAGAAGGGCAAACATGTTCAAAGGAAGTTGTTTCCTGTTTTGCTTGTATTCTTCAACAACTGTATTCTGATTACTTTTAATTATTTGAGTAGCACATGTGTGGAATTAATCTTCACTATCTCTAGGATTAAAATGACTTCTACCTTTACAACACTGGCAAAATTCATCAAGATATTCCTCATTCATATGCAAGATCATTAATTTTACGTTAGATTATTACCGGCCAAGTCCTTGAAAACCACCATTGTTTCATTTTTCTTTCATCACATGTTTAGTATCAATAATTTGTGCTGTCTTCTTCCCTTAAATTAGAATCTTGATAATTTTGTAGTTCTACTAATTGTTTTCTTTTCTAATCTGACCTGTGGTTTTTCATATTGTGCGATATCAGTACTTTGTTGAAGTCTAGGCAGACAGAAGCTTCTTATTTCATTCCTCTGATAGATTCAAGCACATACACCTTATGAGATATGCATATATATATGTTATCAAGTAAATGGAAAAAATTAATTTTCTTTGAAACTCTTTTCATATTTTTCAATTTTTCTTATATTCGGATTTCTCCTAGGCCTTGTACATTGGGATGATCATATCCATGTGCCTGTAGTAGGACAGATGACTTTTTTCTTCTGTATGAATAATACATGAAATATTTGTAACTGCTAGAGCATAAACTAGTATTCTTTGTTGATTTGAATCAGGATGGCATATAATTACCCCTTTGAAAGCTATCTAAATACGTAATAGTAAATATTCCTTTTCAATTTCTTGCCCAAAGACAAGATTTTTCAGAAGACCCACTAGTAAGAAAATAATTTTGACTGTAATTAGTTATGTTGTAATCCTGTAAACCATTTCTAATACAGGCTGAACTTTATTATTTTGTTCAGGATTGCTGTAGATCGACACAGAAAGACAGCTAGAGTATTAGCATTCCCAAGTAAATTCTGGCACTCAAACAAAATAAGCGACAGTTTTTGCTTCCAATTTCACAGTGGGCTCTGAGTAAAGGACAGTATAGAAGTTTCATGAAACAGGTAGATTGTATATATACCAGGTACATCTCTACCCAGGTTTGAAATGCCTGAAAGCTGCCCTATCACCTTCCATTAAGATATTATTTATAAAATTCCCAGTAAGACACATTAAAATAGAGCTGTGTGAAATATCTACATATTCCGTTGAAGCCTAGAAAGCTTTTGGTGTTTCAAGACAATTCTTTCAAAGCGTACTGTGGTAACTGTTTTGTAGACACTTACTAGGGCAAGATAGGATCCTTAAATTAAGTAGTTCTTGGATAAAAAAAGATATTTTTAGAAACATTTCCCCTTGTTATAAGACTGATATTAGAATAGACATTCTGAAAAGCGTTGACAAGCTTAGAGTAAATGGACCTGGCAGGTTCTGGAAGAAATAGATTGATAGGAAAAGGTTGAAAGATATTCAAGAGATCTAAGGGAGATTCTCTGTCTAAAGTTATGAATTGGTAAGAACTGTGCATCAAGTATGTCAGGGTTGTTTCTGATAATGTAAATATCTGTACTTTATGCTTATGACTATTCAAAAGACACATAACTTTCACGTATGTACATGCATACAGTTACTAATGCAGAATCTTTTGAAGATTGGATTTTAAGTTCTCCATCGTTTCTTGACAGAAATAAGGCAGCTAAGGACTGTGAGTCACCGAGCAAGGATGAAGAAGATCATATTTCTCTTCTTAGAAGATGTCCCTGGGAAAAGTAGTTTCAGTTTCAATGAACTCAACACAAACTAATAACAAAGAGAAGTTTAACTTCAACTTTAGCAGATAAGATCATGCTTTTAAATAATTTCTGTATATTGTATTTTGTAAGTAACCCCTAGTATAGATGGCTGAATCTGATTGAGATGAATCTACTTGTTTGCAAGACTAAACAGCTTTTGAGCAGGAATGCGATGGTGAGAGGTATGGGAAATTCAAAATTTTTTATTTGTTACTTATTATGGCTGATTATTTTTCAAAAAAAGGATGACTTAAGGATTCTTACTTTGATTTTTATTTAAACTTTTGAACTTTGTTTTCACTGACAGCATTATTTATTTATTAGAGATGTCATACACTACCTTTATAAGTAAGCTTTTATAGCGAGTTATACCAGGTAAAGGCACATTAGATTACTTAATATTTTGCACTCAACATTTTACAGTTCTTCAGTAACAGTAGTAAACTGTGCTATAAGGTCCACAGAGAAAAAACTGTTAGAGAATGTTTACTCTGAAAAGACAGATGTTTGCCACATAGAAGACACTAAGACCAAATATAGAATGCTAGAGCAATAGCCTATTAATAATTTCAGACTCTGAGAAGATTGCATTTGTAAGGACATCTATACCACACCACTTTGGTTATTTATGGCAATCATTCATATAATCATGTGCATATTAAACTTGACTTGTTAGAAATATTTCAAGGATGTCTTAGTTTCAATTTCAATGAACTAAGCATAAGTGATAGTCAAAAAGGTTTGTCTAGACTTCATTTTATAAGAAAGGAAAAACAGCCTCTACTTGTTTGTTAAATTTGCTGAATCACTAGTATGCAGAGAGTATTCAGAATAACAATAAGTTGTGAGGTACAGTGCCAGCATGGTTTACGTTGTGGCAAGATCTCTGAAAGACTTAACCTGTTACAAACACTGATAATAGGAAAATCATACCAAATCTGAAAAGATTCAAGTCAATAAATAAGAGAATCCTTTGCTTTTTTGGTTGTCAGAATATGTAAACAGACTAAAGAGATGAAAGCATTGTGCAAATGAACTCTTTATCATTTCTCCATGAAAAAAATTCTAGACACAAAAATTTTTCACAAATAGATATGTATAATATAGTTATTTTCACAATAATTTCTACAGGTTAATTTTATCCTTTCCGTTACTTTATAATGAGCTTCTTGTAGTCCAGGGATGTGATATTAGAAGCGGTATGATATATAATGACAACAAAATTTGCAAAAGTAAATCTACTGTTGTTAATGCTTTGACAAGTCTTATAAGTAGTAAATGTATAAATTGCTTTTCTGGTGCTTTTGAATAATTATAAATTCTTACATAAATCATATAATATATGAGACTATTCTATTTGAAATATAACTGCACTGACACACAGAGGCCAGTACAGCTGTTATCTGTGCCCATGAATTACAGGTTCTTCTTTGAGAAGAAGAGGCACTTAATACGTTTGCTTAAGAAGCAATTTTAATCCCATTCTATTCTATCCAGTCTAAAAACTGGTTTCTAGTTATTTACCTTACCAAAAAATTATGCAGATCTGTTCATTTTTCACTTCTTGATAAGTAAATGGAAATGTCCTTTGTCTCTAGTCCTATGACTTGCCATCTGTTATGCCAGGCAAATGACAAGGTGGAGCCAGGCAAATGACAAGGTGGAGCCAGGCAAATGACAAGGTGGACGAAGGCCCATGCATGGGGTTGCCTAGAACTAGACAGTCAGCCCCACGCATCACGACTGCCTCCACGAATCAAAAAAGAAGGGTAATTGCCATAGGCAATTCACTTCTGAAGGAAACAGAGGGCCGTATATGCTGACCGGACCCATCCCACAGGGAAGTCTGCTGCCTCCCTGGGGCCCAGGTGAGAGATATCACTAGGACACTCCCTGGTCTGGTGTGGCCCTCTGACTATTACCCACTCTTAGTTGTTCAGGTTTGCAGTGATGAGGTTAGGGACAAAAGTATATGGGCAATCAAAAGGGGCTTCAGGGCTCTGGAGCAACAGGCTAAGGGATCAGGAGCACAAGTAGTGTTCTCCTCTATCCTTCCAATTGCAGGGGAAGACAAGGGAAGAAACAGGAAGAGTCAACAGATCAATACCTGGCTCCAAGCCTGGTGTCATAGGCAAAATTTGAGGTTCTTTGATCATGGGTCAGTTTACATGGCACCAGGCCTGCTGGCAACAGATGGGCTACACCTGTCGCAAAAAGGGAAGAGGATCCTAGCTCAGGAGTTAGCAGGGTTCATCAACAGGGCTTTAAACTAGATTGGAAGGAGGAAGGGGATAAAACCAGGCTAGCTAGTGAAAAGCCTGGGGGTGGCAACTCAGCTGCTAGTGGATGGTGTTCTAGCAAGGACCTTCACTCTGCTGAGTCTGTGAGGGTACGGAACAGGCAGCTGTGCGGCAGCAACAGTGCAGCTTCACTGGGAGCTCAGCTCAAATGCCTTTATGCAAATGCACATAGCATGGGGAATATCAAGAGGAGCTAGAGATGTGCACACATCTGTGCGGCTATGATATCATTGGCATCACAGAGACGTGGTGGGACAGCTCCTATGACTGGAGTATTGGGATGGGAGGATAAAGGCTCTTTAGGAAAGACAGGCAGGGGAGACGAGGAGGAGGTGTTGCCCTCTATGTCAAAGATGAGGAGGAGTGCATGGAGATCCACCTGGGAATGGATCAGGAGCCCACAGAGAGCTTATGGGTCAAGATTCAAGGCAGGGCAGGGATGAGGGACATTACAGTGGGAGTCTGCTACAGATCACCAGACCAGGACAAGCGAGTGGATGAGGCCCTCTATAGGCAGATAGGAGAAGCCTCACGTTCAAAAGCCCTGGTCCTCATGGAGGACTTCAACCACCCCAACACCTGTTGGAGGGAAAACACAGCAGGGCACAAGCAATCCAGGAAGTTCCTGGAATGCGTTAAGGACAATTACCTCCTCCAAGTGATAGAGAAGCCCATGAGGAGAGGTGGGATGCTGGACCTTGTTCTCACCAACAAGGAGGGGCTGGTGGGGAATGTGAAAGTCAAGGGCAGCCTTGGCTGCAGTGACCACGAAATGATGGAGTTTAAGATCCCGAGGGCAGCAAGGAGAGCACACACCAAGTCCACTACCCTGGACCTCAGGAGAGCAGACTTTGGCCTCCTCAGGGATCTGCTTGGTAGAATACCATGGGATAAAGCCCTAGAGGGAAGAGGGGCTCAAGAAAGCTGGTTAATATTCAAGGATCACCTCCTCCAAGTTCAGGAGTGATGCATCCTGACCAAGAGGAAGTCAGGCAGAAACACCAGGAGGCCTATATGGATGAACAAGATGCTCCTGGCCAAACTCAAGCAGAAAAAGGAGGCCTACAGAGGATGGAAACAAGAACAGGTAGCTTAGGAGCAATACAGAGAAATTGTCCATGTAGTCAGGGAGCAAGTTAGGGAAGCCAAAGCCCTGACAGAATTAAATCTGGCCAGGCATGTCAAAGCGAACAAGAAAGCATTCTATAGGTATGTCACTGATAGAAGGAAGACTAGGGAAAACATGGGCCCTCTCTGGAAGGAAGCTGGAGACCTGGTTACCCAGGATGTGGAGAAAGCTGAGGTGCTGAATGACTTTTTTGCCTCAGTCTTCAACAGCAAGTGCTCTAGCCACACCGCCCAGGTTGCAGAAGGCAAAGGCAGGGACTGGGAGAATGAAGAACCACCCACTGTAGGAGAAGACCAGGTTTGAGACTGCCTAAGGAACCTGAAGGTGCACAAGTCCATGGGGCCTGATGAGACGCATCCGCGGGTCCTGAGGGAACTGGCGGACAAAGTTGTCAGACCACTCTCTATTCTATTTGTGAGGTCGTGAAGGTCTGGGGAAGTCCCCACCGACTGGAGAAGGGGCAACATCACCCCCATTTTTAAAAAGTGAAGAAAGGAAGACCCAGGGAGCCCAGTCAGCCTCATCTCTGTGCCTGGCAAGATGATGGAGCAGATCCTCCTCGAAACCATGCAAAGGCACATGGATAACAAGGAGGTGACTGGGGACAGCCAACATGGCTTCACCAAGGGCAAATCATGCCTGACTAACTTGGTATCCTTCTCTGATGGGGTTACAGCATTTGTGGACAAAGAGCGGGCAACTAACATCATCTACCTGGACTTGTGTAAGACATTCAACACTGTCCTGCATGATGTCCTTGTCTCTAAGTTGGTTGACAGATGGACCACTCATTGGATAAGGAACTGGCTCGATGGATGCACTCAAAGGGTTACAGTCAATGACTCGATATCCAGGTGGAGACCAGTGACGAGTGGTGTGCCTCAGGGGTCGGTAGTGGGGCCCGTGCTGTTTAATATCTTTGTCGGTGACATGGAGAGTGGGACTGAGTGCATCCCCAGAAAGTTTGCAGATGATAAGAAGCTGTGTGGTGTGGTTGACACACTGGAGGGAAGGGATGCCATTCAGTGGGACCTTGACAGGCTGGAGAGGTGAGCCTGCATGAACCGCATGAAGTTCAACAAGGCCAAGTGCAAGGTCCTGCAAGTGGGTCAGGGCAATCCGAAACACAATTACAGGCTGGGCAGAGAGTGGCTCTAGAGCAGCCCTGAGGAGAAGGACTTGAGGGTACTGGTGGATGGGAAGTCCAACATGAGCCAGCAACGTGCTCTTGCAGCCCAGAAGGCCAACTGTATCCTGGGCTGCATGAACAGAAGCATGGCCAGCAGGTCAAGGGAGGTCATTCTGTCCCTTTAGTCCGCTCTCGTGAGACCCCACCCGAGGTATTTCATACAGCTCTGGAGCCCCCAACATAAGTAGGACATGGATGTGTTGGAGCGGGTCCAGAGGAGGGCCACGAAGATAATCAGAGGGCTGGAGTACCTATCCTACGAGGACAAGCTGAGGGAGTTGGGGCCGTTCAGCCTGGAGAAGAGAAGGCTCCAAGGAAACCTTCTCTATTTAGTTTATGTAGCTCTGATGATTTACAGTCCATATATTTTAATAGAAATGCTTGTTCCATTCAGGAAAGAATTAATAGAATTTTTGGTAAAAAAATGATAATGGACCCAAGAGTCATCTGTGCTGATTTCTGAACCCTACATACTGACGTGAGACAGGATGCACAATCTGGCCCAAGGACCACGGAGTTCTTTCTGGTGCCCACAACAAAGAGAACGTCTCCACAGCCTGGTAAACCTGCTACACAGATAACAGAAACTTCGTTTATATCTGTGCTTGAAGATAAGCACAATTTACTGCTAGGAGAAATTTTTAGACAGCAGTAAATATATCAGAAATATTAAAGAACTGATGATGGTATGAATAAATGCAATTCTGTAAAAAGAAACAAAGTTATGTCTGATTATGTTATATTCTTACTTGGTCTCAAAAGACTATCTTCATTGTAAGTGTTACCATACATGCCACAAATGTATGATAATCAAATCTATCCATCAAAAATATTTATTACATACCAGGATATTTGATGAATTCTTTTAATTTATGTAACAAACGTGTTAATCTGAAAGACAAAAGTAAAAAAAAAAGCCTAATAGAAAGTAGCATAGCTTTAAACTACATGAATGACTGTTCCTTACATTCATTAACAAAGGTTGTTCATATTAAATTAAATTTCAATATAGGTTATAAGAACTCTCAAATTAGAAAGCATAGTTTTTCAGATTTGAAATCTACCTTGAGAAATCCATAAAAAGTCACTTCCCAATCACACTAACCTTGTGGTCATATCATCTTAAAGATGTTTCCTTGCCCACCAAGTGTCAAAAACTAAACAGATTTTTGCAGAACTCTCGCGGCTAAAGTTAATTTCATTCAGAAAGCATGAGAGATTGATGCATTTGAGCAAGTTATGTCAAGACAAGAGTTTGGGTAATGGTTTATTTTCCCTTTGTTTCCAAGTTGTCATTTGTACAGATCTTAAGCACAGTTTGTAAAACTGTTTTGTGAACTGTTGGAAAAAAACCTCTTTCTACAGCAAGTGGATAGAGTCTATAAAAACAGCTTCAGAAATAAATAGTGCAAGATGCAGCTTTCAGATATGACCAGAATGAAGCAATTCTTCATCCATTCTTTTTTCTGTTTCTGTCAACCTCAGTTCAAAACATTCTGTGGAGTATCTAAGTTTTCTTATGAATAATCTAAACTTACCCATGAGCTGTAAACTTCCTATAAAATATAAGTATTTATACAGTTGAACCTTCCCCCCAGTCCCGAAATTATGTTCCTGTACCAAATCTGAAATAATGAGTCGTATTCAATCTCCATATCTCAGAACTCTGACTCCATTCTCAAAGTTACACAGAAGCCTACCATTTGGCTCTTGCTTCAATTCAGAAACGCTTCAGCCTTGACAGAGATGAGCCATTAGGTGCCTACTTCTATAGTGAAAATCAGAGAGAAAATTGGTCTGTTGTTTGATGAGGTCAATCACCTCACAAATAGTGAAGAGACAAAGTGAAGATGTTTAATGCTTGTTTTGCCTCTGTCTTCAACACTGGTGATGGGCCCTGGAACCCCCGGAGCCCTGTGTTAGAAGGCTGTGACTGCAAGGGATGATAAACTCCCAGACGACCCTGAAATTGTTTGAGACTTGCTGCTCCAGCTGGAAGTGCACAAATCTATGGTACCCAATGGGATTCATCCCAGGGTACTGAAAGAGCTGGCTGATAGCATCACAGGACCTCTCTCCATTATTTTTCATTGGTCTCATGAGTCTGGAGAGGTCCCAGTCGACTAGAAGCTGACAAATATCCAAATTTTTAAGAAGGGTAAGAAGGAAGACCCTAGTAATTACAGGCTTGTTAGTCTCAGTTCAGTGCCTGGTAAAATTATGGAAAAGATTATTCCGTTATTCTGGGAGTTATTGAAAAACACTTGAGAGACAGCACAGGCACTGGTCATAGCCAGCATGCGTTCATGGGGAGAAAGTCCTGCTTAACCAATTTAATTTCCTTTTATGACAAGGTCATCTATTTGATCAAGGGAAGACAGTAGATGTGGTGGGTTTGAATTTTAGCAAAACTTTTGATACTGTGTCTCACAGTATCCTTCCGGACAAAATGTCCAGTAATACAGTGGGTGATCAATTGGCTGATGGGTGTTTCTCAAAGTGTCATAGTGAATGGGGTTACAATAGGCTGACAGTCAATCACCGGAGGGGTTCCCCAGGGATCATATTTAGGGCCAGTGCTCTTTGTCATATTGTTTAGTGTCAGGTAGTCCTGTGAGGAGCAAGGAGTTGGACTCCATGATCTTTATTGATCCTATCCAACTGGAGATTTTCTATGATTCTTTTCTATGATTCTATGATTCTATGATTCTATATCCCACATAAGCATGCGGTATATCCAGAAACTAGACACACTTCTGCCTGAGTGATTCATTCCAGTTGTTATTGTTGGAGCACTATTTGTGATTGAGCTCTGTACAAAAAAATCTTCAGCTGACACTGCTTTCTTTGAAAAGAAAACATACAGGATGACAGAATAGTAATGGCATCTCTCTCTCCGTCTTACACTTTCCAAATAATATTTTGTGATTAAGACACTCAGCTAACTTGCAGGTAACTTAGATTTTCCTCAGCATGAAAGGAATAACACCCATAACTGGCCCGATCTCAGCACCAATCACCTGTCATGGGATGAGAAGATACTGCATCTTATAAAGTTGTTCCAGAAAAGATAAACAATACTTTCAGTTTTCCCCTCCTGTAAGTGCTTGCCATATATGTCAAAAAGATGATCATTAATGCTACTTTTTTAAGTTTGGTTTTTTTTGTAAGAGGAAGAGTAAGGAAAGGAAACCGTACTTCAGAGTGCCTGTTGTATTCTGAGAAAGTATTTTCTGATTTATCGTCTCAAAGTGTCTAAGAGAAAACTATAAAGGAAGAAAAAGACCGATATAGTGGTTGCATAAAAAGCATGTAACAGTATATTTGTATATCTTCTGTAAAAAATATTAGTTAACTCTATAAAGAACACCAAACTTGGAGAAAAAACCAAGATTTTAAGAAACACATTGGCAGTGCCTCATTCTTCTATTGAATTAGGACCATTATTTGATATGGAGCAACATGTTTTGATGTGCAGAAAATGAACAGCAAAACCGAAAATGAATTGGCTGCCTAGCTCCATAGCAGTCTAAAGTAATGACCAAGTTTATTGTCACAAGTTCATCTGAATAAAAGACTTTTTTGTGAAAAAAATGCGATTTTGGATTTCATCATACAAATAATTTATAAAAGCTATTTATGCCATCTAGCAAGTGTAAGGAGTGTCTGACTTCAATTACTATTAGTAGGGCTGGACCAGATATCTATGCCTTTTTCATTTGAGGTTTTCTTGTAATTTGTTCTAGGGCTCTGTTTAGATTTTTTTTTAAGAAGGCTATCGTAGATTTCAGAACAACCTGTTTCGTTCACAGCAATGGTCCACGTGTGTACCTGCGTGCAAGTGTGTGGGTCTGCTATCCAGCTCTCCAAAGTAGGAGCAGAGTTGCACACAAAATCTAAACTAATGAAGCTCTTCCAGGTGTATGGGTTTCACCCTGTGCATGTCAGTGTGGGACGGTGCTTATTGCTCAGTGATGGGCTGCTGGGATAAAGAGGAAACTGTGAGATACCAGTGAAGGGAGTGACATCTGTTGAGTGGGAGGACAATTGTGTGGCATTGAAGCAACCATCCTGGGAATGGCAAGGAGAAGGGTTCAGATAAAGTGAAAAAAGATCACGTCGCTCTTTTAGTGTTTTCCTTGCCTTCTTTCAAACCTGCAACTAAAACTGTGGATTTCAGTTGATTATTCCTTTCATTCTTGACAAACTATTTCAACTGTGTTATTTTGCTTATACTTACGTAGACAAAAAACCCAAGTTTGATACTGTTGGGGTGTGCAAGGACAGAAATAAGCCAAAATCTGTGATGTCCTTTGTCCAGACCTCAGGATTTGTTTCATTACTAGGACTGTGCAAGCATCCTCTATTTTACTAATGGGAGGAGTCTTCCAGAAATGGCAAGTTAGTTATATGCACAAAAAGACTTTTCTTTTTGTATGACACATATAAATCCCACATTAAAATTTTTTAATAATACAGTTCTTTAAAAATCTACCTATGTAATAAAAGCAAGAAGGTTACTGTCTGGTATACTTTATAGAATATTGTATTTATATACATTTTAATTTATTTATAGTTATGGACACTGTAGCAAAAACTAAGATTGGAGAGTAGATGCAAAATTACACTAAGAAGCAAAATAACCTTAGTAAAGGAATATTTTTCATGTTTGATTAAAAAAACGAGTACATAAATGTCTCACAGAAAGAAAAAATATCTTTTTGTATTAAAAATAAGAACTTCTGTTTGGATTTACATGTAAAACAACAGCAGAAAATAATGTTATAAGTAGTACGGAACTGAAATGCTCATTTCTACTATTTTTAACGTTTGTATTTTCTGCATGCCTTCAGAACAATTAAGATTTCTTTCTCTGGTAGATATTTTTAAAGATATGCAACATTTTACACAATAATTTTGAAAAAAATCCTATTGTATATTTTGATTATTAAAAACATTTAAAGGTATTAATATAAATATCTAAAGACTAAGAAATGCTACCATTTTATTATGTCAACATGTTACTAATTTGTACTTCAATGAAACAGACACCGTAACAAAGGTGACAGGACTGTAAAGAACCTAGGCCTATAGTCAGATTATTTACTAGGGTGTCTCTGTTGGATATGTAACGTAGCTCCTCATTTGACTTTAATCTGATCTGTGATTGCACCGAGCTGAAAAGGTAGTCTGAACCTACTCTCCTGTTTTCTGAATCCTGCCTGAACACTCCTCTTACAGTGTTTGCTTTTGTGCTTCTGCAAGGTGTCATATTACCTTTCTCATCCAAGTACAGGAAAATCTTGAAAAAATTGAATTACTTTTCATTTGGATAAAGTAAATTATGAAATTCATTTGAGGCCACATGAGAGGGAAATATCTCACAGAGAGAGATGTGTGGTAGACAGAACCGAAATCAGCAGTAGGCAGTGGACCGAAATGTTTGAGCCAGGTATGGATGGAGCATTTTTCAGTGGGAAATGCAAATTAATTTCAACAAATTGCTAAAGAGTTAGGTTAGAAAAAGCAAAGTGAAAAGAAATTGAGTTTTCTCTCTCTAAATGAAATTAGTCTAAATTCAGCAGGTGCATAAATCTAGTTATCGAAGAAAAACATGAAGCTTATTTTAACTTTTCAGGTACTCCTAAACACAGATGCTTAAAAAATTAGGTCATATGTCAAAAAATGGATATTCAAAGTTATCACTTACTTTTAAAAATCTTGCCTGAATGTTATAAATTCATCCTTTACATGTTGTGTGAAACTCTGGAAAGTTGTGTAAGACTCTGAGAACTGGGAGATTTTCTGGTGAAATTAATCTCTTGATAACCTTCATTGTTCTTCGATATTCAACAATTCCGTAAAAGCACATTTTTTCTGTTTTTGGTAGAGCTTTGGCACCCGCGCTCTCAATGCACAAATCACAGAATCACAGAACGGTAGGTGTTGGAGGGGATGTCTGTGGGTCATCTATTCCAACCCCCCTGCCAAAGCAGGGTAATCTAGAGCAGGCTGCACAGGACCATGTCCAGGTGGGTTTTGAATATCTGCAGTGAAAGAGACTCCAGAGGCTTTAAATACCTCTTCTGGAGAAGGAGAATCCAAAACCTCTCTGGGCAACCTGTTCCAGTGCTCCGTCACTCTCAAAGTGAGGAAGTGCTTCCTCCTGTTCAGATGGAACTTCCTATGCTTCAGTTTGTGCCTGTTGCCCCTTGTCCTGTCACTGGGCACCACTGAAAAGAGTCTGGCCCCATCGGCTTGACACCCACCCTTCAGATATTTAGAAGCATTCATAAGGTCCCCTCTCAGCCTTCTCTTCTTCAGGCTAAACAAGCCCAGCTCCCTTAGCCTTTCCTCACAGGAGAGATGCTCTGGTCCCCTCATCATCCTTGTGGCCCTCTGCTGGACTCTCTCCAGTAGTTTCTCATTTTTCTTGAACTGGGGAACCCAGAACTGGACACCGTACTCCAGATGGGGCCTCACTAGAGCAGAGTCGAGGGGGAGGACAACTTCCCTCGACCTGCTGGCCACACTCTTCTCAACGCACTCCAGGATCCCACTGGCCTTCTTGGCAACCAGAGCACACTGCTAGCTCGTGGTTAACTGATCATCCACCAGGACTCACAGGTCCTTCCACTGTTTAATTTAGGCCTGACTACCTTGTACAAACAATGTACAAACAATGTATGTCTAACCCTAAGAACCCAAGAAAGCCACCAATAGGTAAAGTAAAAAGGGGAACAGCCCCTAGGGAGTACTGGCAAATATATTTCTTGGGGTTACCAAAATGTGGACAAACTCATTATCTACTTGTTCTAGTAGATACGCTTTCTGGGTGTCCTGAAGATTTCTTTTATCACTACAATCAGTCTAGGAAAGTTTAAAAAATTTTATTAAAAGAAATTTTCCCCACTTTTGCGATCCCTGAAGTTTTATCTTCTGACTGTGGACATCACTTTCTTTCAGAAGTAGTTCAGGTAATGTTAATATTTCTCCAATTTAAGTGGGATTTGTATACCCCTCAGAAAGAGAAAAAAAGAATCAGACTTTCAAGTGACAGATTATTCTAAAGATTTTCAGGAAGCACTCCTTAAGTGGACCTTAGTCTTTGCTCTTTTGCGTATTAGAATAACCCCTAGGGTCAAGGAAGGAGTAAGTCCTTTTGAGTTCATATATGGGAAATCATATCCCACAAATCTTTTAAATATCAAGGGAAATAAAATGTATATAAAAGGACAGGCTGCAATTAAAAAATATTTGATTTTTCTTTTGCAGACTCTGTCTTTGCTACATACATACTTAAATAAAAAGGTTTCACTTCCCTTGAATTCACAAGTTCACCCATTTTTTCCAGGGGTCACTTTTATATATGGTCCTGGAAAGATGAACCATTGAAAGAGAAGTGGAAAGGACCATATACTGTGCAATACAAGACTTACAATATATTCAAGGTAGAGGGAATTGATTCCTGGATTCATTATATGCAGGTAAAACAAGGCACCCAAACATTACCAAGCACCAACTGGAGAATTTAAACTTTGGTTGACCACAGACCTTCTATGAATTGTATCTGGAAATGAGGACTTGCTTATGTAGAAGTTGAGTACCCCAAGGCCAATTATTATTTTGTTTAGGATTAATAATTTTTTTACCTATTGTTTTGCTATTTATACGTGGAACAAAAGATCGAGGAATGAAGGTTCAGGGATCAGAAACTTGGACTTCAAGAGAGTTAATTTTAGCCTCTTCAGGGACCTACTTGGAGGAATCCCATAGGTTAAGGATCTTCTGATCCTACTTATTGCCCTGCTTCCTCCATGCAAGATCCTGAACTCTACCATCTCACGGTCACTGCAGTTGAGGCTGCCCCCAAACTTCACAACCTCACCCAGTCTATCTCTATTTGTCAGCAGAAGGTCCAGCAACACACCTCTCCTTGTTGGGTCCTCCACCACCTGAGTCAAAAAGTTATCACCAATGCTCTGCAGGAAGCCCCTGGACTGTATGTGCCTTACTGTGTGGTCTTCCCATCAGATGTCACAGTGGTGGAAGTCTCCCATGAGAACTGGGCCCTGTGATTGTGAGGCTACTTTCAGCTGTTTGTAGAAGACCTCATCGACTTCCTCTTCCTGATTAGGTGGCCTGTAGTAAACACCCACAACAGTGTCACCCATATCAGTCTGTCCCTTAATTCTTACCCTTAAGCTCTTGACTCATTCTTTATCCACCCCTAGGCAGAGTTCAATACATTTCAGTTGCTCCCTCACATACAGAGCAACTCCACCACCTCACCTTGTTGGCTTGTGTTTCCTCGAAATTACTTAGTCATCTATGACAAAATTCCAGTCATGCAAGCTGTCCCACCATATCTCTGTGATTGCAATGAGGTCGTGGCCCTGTGACTGCACACAGATGTCTAGTTCTTCCTGTTTATTCCCCATGCTGTGTGTGTTGGTGTACAGGCTTTTCAGAGAGCTGATGGAGTAAGCAGGTTTCCCTGGAGGGGTTCAAGAGGATTCACCATAGCCATACACCCCCTTAAGGTGCTTGGACTTCTGGTTCTCAGCTTGGGAGGAAGCTAAGGAACATTTGTCACTGCTTTGGTTGTCCTGGCTTATTCTCCAGTTGTCTGCAATGGCATGAGCATTGTGATTTTGAACCCTGCCCCCCAAAGTCCTTTGGTTTAAAACCCCCCACACCAAGCTGTACAACCTGTTGCCAAAGATTACCTTGCCTCTTCTAGGCAAGTGGATCCCATCCCTCCCTAACAAGTTATAGTCATCAAAGAATGTCCTGTTCCCATGAAAGCCGAAATCCTCGTGACGGCACCAGCCATGAAGCCAGGAGTTGATATGTATTATGTGTCTATTTCTGGCTGCCCCCTTTCGTCCAACCAGCAAAATGAAGGAAAAGATAACTTAGGCACCAACATTTTTCACTTGCACCCCCAGGCCTTTGAAGTCTGCCTGAATTCTGCCCAGGTTCCGGCTTGCAGTGTCACCTGTACCCACAGGAAAGAGTAGCAGTGGATAGCAGTCAGTGCCCTTGACAAGTTGTGACACCCTCTCAGCAACTACCTGGACCTTAGCTCCCATAATGCAGAATACCTCATGTGCCTCCCTTTCAGAGGGATGGTCTATTTGTACCAAATAGAGGTATTTGATCTGAATTAGAAATTGCTGATTTGTGACAGAAAATGATCTATTAATGACAGAAAGTATCTAAAAATACACATGTACTCTCTACATTCTCATACATACTTTCTCAGGACAGTCACTAGGATTGGGGGGAAAAAAGCAACAGGTAAAAGGAAACATTTCTTCTTTTTATCTAAACACAGAGAAGTAGTTTTTCCTTGATTCTTACCGCCCTAAAACTCATACCTGGAAGCATAACCTGGAGGAAAAATAAAAATAGATTTGTCTTAAAAATTAGGGGAATCAACATAAATCTAGTCTTTCCAATAATTGTTAGTATGGATATAATTTCTACTAAAAATAGATTATATGTCTGTGCATGTATTTATGTGTATCTTGATCTGTGCACATACTTTTGTATGCATCCACCCAATAGACACCTATTTGTCTACATCATTCTCTTCTATACTTAACTTCTGTCTTGTGCTGTTATTCCCAGTCCTTTGGCAAAATAATGGTCTTAAATATTGTGGAAAAAGGTTCTCAATGAAGTATATAAAACTGATGCATCTTTTAATATCAGGTGTAAATGACTGTCAGTGTTTTCTGTTTCTAAGAAAGCATGGTGAAAAAAAAACATGCTTGAAAGTATAGCAGAAATAAAGAATTAGGAAGTTCTATTATAAAAAGGAGATAAAAAAGACCAATAAACATTGTTCCCTATACAAATTGCTCTGCAATGAAGCAAGGACTTAGTACAACCTGGAAGAGCAGCGGATGATGCATTAGGAGGCTTTCGTGGTGTTTTCGTTTAGCCTGGAAAAATGCCGGGTGCCCACCAAAATTGCGCTATCGCTCCCACTCCACAACTGGATAGGAGAGAGGATATATTATGAAAGGCTCATGGGTCAGGATAAGGACAGGGAGAGATAACTCACCAGTTACTCTCACAGACAAAACAGATTGAACTTGGGGGAAAAAGAAAGCTTAATTTATCACCAATCAAATCAGAGTAGGATAATGAGAAATAAAACTAGATCTTAAAACACATTGCCCCCACCCCTCCCTTCTACCTGGGCTCAACTTCACTCCCGTTTCTCTACGTCTGCCCCCGCCAAGGGGCACAGGGGGATGGGAAATGGTGGGGTTATGGTCAGTTCATCACACGTTGTCTCTGCCGCTCCTTCCTCCTCAGGGGGAGGATTACTCACACTCTGATCCTGCTCCAGTGTGAAGTCCCTCTCAGGGGAGACAGTTCTCCACAAAATTCCCCAATGTGAGTCCTTCCCAAGGGCTGTAGTTCTTCACAAACTGCCCCAGCATGGGTCCTTCCCACAGGTGCAGTCCTTCAGGAACAGGCTGCTCCAGCATGGGCTCCCCACTGGGTCACAGGCCCTGCCAACAAACTTGCTCCGGTATGGGGTCCTCTCTCCAGAGGTCCACAGGTCCTGGCAGGAACCTGCTCCAGCGCGGGGCTCCCCATGGGATCACAGCCTCCTTTGGACATCCACCTGCTCCGGCATGGCGTCCCTTATACGGGCTGCAAGTAGATATCTGCTCCACCACAGATCTCCATGGGCTGCAGGGGGACAGCCTGCCTCACTATGGTCTTCATCATGGCCTGTAGGGGAAAAATCTCTGGCCTGGCATCTGGAGTACCTCCTCCCCCTCCTTCTTCACCGACCTTGGTGTCTGCAGACTTCTTTCTCTCACATAGTCCCACTCCTCTCTCTCCACTGTCATTTCACTGCAGCTTTTTTTCCCCTTCTTGAATATGTAATCACAGAGATGCTACCACTGTCGCTGTTTGGCTTGGCCTTGGCCAGCAGCAAGTTCGTCTTAGAGCCAGCTGGCACTGGCTTTACCAGACATGGGAGAAGCTTCTTGCAGCTTCTCACAGAAGCCACCCCTGTAGCCCCCCCGCTACCAAAAATTTGCCATGCAAACCCACAACACATGGGTAATAGCTTTTGGTAGGAATGTTTTTAGTAATAAATGAAAGCAACTTCAATTAAATTATTTGTTCTATCTCTCATTTCTCTTTTCAGGGTAATAGTCTGATATGTTACATCTTGATAGGAGGTCAAAAGCATTGTCTGAGAAATGACTAAATAAGGTCCGATTCTATTCAAATCAGTCTTATATCTCCTCAAATTGAAGTCTCTGGAAAAAGTTCTTCCTGCATCTATACGGTCTTTCTGATTCTGATGATGTAAACTATTTCACAAAGCATACAAGTGACAGATTAAGTACTTGTTTAAGTCCCAATTGTTTCAAAGAGTAAATGAAAGGAAATTAAGATTCTAAATGGTTAAATATATGTATATATATTTCTACATAATCAAAGCACATTACTCATATGGCTAGAATATAAACCACAGGAATAGTCTATCACTTCTTCCCAGAAAGGATGGAACAGTTCCAGTCTGTCTAACTTAAATACTTAAACTTAGTTTCACAGATGTGTCTCTGGGGAAGTCAAAGACAGACATATCACTTCATTTTTATATGAGGAAAACTGTACTTGACTTTAAAAAATCCAAACACCCCCTCCCCCCAAATCATCCATTTAAACTTCTGAAGTTTGGGTACAAGTTATCTGTCTAATTAATTTCACCTTTGTATCCAAAATCATATAGGGACTTTTGTTTCTCCAAGGTTAATAAACCCATGTTTTAACATTTCTATGTGACATACTGATACTGAATTTCTGAATAGAGTTAATTGGTTTATGCTGTAAAAAATAATATTACATTTGGAATTAAAAATCCAAACAACACTCATACCACCACCTCCACCCCCAAACTTACTTCAGAACTACGTGAGTAAAAATATAATGAATTTTTCATTCATAACTAACTACATTTATGTCTGAACTTTTTATAATTTTCTTTAAAATCTACAGGGTTATTTGAAGAGCTTCAGTCACTCTGAACATCATGCCATTTGCTCAGCAAATGTGATTTACCATGGGTTTAACAGCCTACAGGTATGTCCTGTCCACAGTGTGGTGTGTTGCACAGAAAAGTCTCAGCTAGTTATTAAGAAGCTAGTTATGATATTGGAACAGCATCAGCTCTGGGCTAAACAGTGCCCTGTTGACCTGACTGTGCTTTTCTTATGCCATGAGTTAGTATCCTTAAATAGTTCTGTACCAACGAATGCAAAACCTACCTTCTAATTTGAGCTCTTAAGAGATCTCTAGTCAGTGCTCCATTCTCAGGTAGAAAAATAACCTGAACTTAGGCATCTGTAAAAACAGGCTTTATAAAAACTTTTGCACTAAATTTTTTCAATTTTTCTTCAGATTATACTGAATACATTTACTGTGGCTTGTGCTACAGGAATATCCTCATTGTTCTAAGCACCACAAGAGGTGAAAAACAGGGATAAAATTCTATTTCCTGGATTTTTTTTTTTACTAAATACTATATTAAAGGCATCTAACAGAAATTATGAAATTGGTAATATCCAGGGTCTAATCTACAGCAGGTGGAAAGTATTAGCCACTTCCATTAAATTCAGTAGGCTCTACAGCGTTCCTAGTGTCAGTATATGACAGCTACATCATGTAAATACTTTTCTAAAGCTGATGTCAATCCAAGAATTAATTTTAAAATATTAATAGGGAACAAGACAAGTAAGACCAAGTTGTAGAATGAGATAATTGTCACTTTAAAAGGGGTAAGGCAGTCTGCTAAGTGGCTACACACCTAACTCTTTAGACATAAACAGTTGACCAGATTCAACTTGCCTGTCAGAGCCCCTCCAAGGACTTTCACTGAAACAGTTTTGCAAAGTTGAAACAATAGGTAATTTATTCACGTGATGGGTATCACGCATTCAGGATTGCTGTTGATAAATGCATTATTTACAAAAATTGAGCTCAAAGTAATGATTTAGTGCTTTAGTTAACAATGTTTTCCCAGGGATACATCTGACAAAGTCAGAGGTGTAACTCTTACCAAAAACACATCCCTTCTTGGACAGGGGAGAGAGGTTCAGGCCCCTCAACCCGTCCATCAGATAAGGTTCTCGCTTGGCTCCTCCTCCCAAAGAGAGTTTTTCTTGGCTCCTCCTCCCAAAGAGAGTTTTTCAAGTGCAATTTTTATATGTTAGAAAATCTTTTGACAAGGTGGGACTAAGTCAATTCTTATGTGTCGATTTGCCCTTGGCATGGAATGTTGTGTTGTCACAAGTGGGACTCGGCAGTTTGACACGCCTATGGAGCGGGCATCTTGGTATGTCTTCAAGGGGGCCATCTGCTCTTTATCTGAAGCAATCTCTGGCTGTGCAACCTCCACCACGCCCCACAGATCACTTGATTTACAATAATGGGCTATCCCCCTTACTTCTGGCTGGTAAGATAAACACAAGTTAATTGTTCCATTTGTTAACTCTTTGGCTCTTAACGCCGGAGTCTGATCATGTCTTTCCTCTTGCACTGACAAGTCCAGTTGGCCATCAATTACAGATAATAAAACTTCTTTTCCAGAGAAATTAATTCTTAATTAATTAATTCCTTAATTTCCAAGGATTTTCATAAATTTTAAATTAACCATTTTCAACTCAAAGTGTTGTTTTTTATATCTGTCTGCAAAAATGCATTTCTTCTCTACAATAGACGTTCTACATAAGAAGATGATGAGTCTTGATGTATTGCATGTAGAAACATGTCACCTGCAAACTATTTCTCAGTTATGAAACATGGTGAGTAACTGGTCCCCTGGGAAAAATCTCAAAGGACTGTTTTTCTAATTGCCAAAAACGTGACAATATGTATTTTTTATGATATATGAATATATTCATTCAATAATGCAGTTTCTCTACTCTGTGAGGATGTTGCATTATCTCTGGTTTTTCAGAAATGTTTATTCAGAATTTTTTCTCCCTTTATTCTTGTGTTGCCTTAATGACAGGAATAAATTTTGCCTTGGGTTATCCTAGAGGGACTTAGTGCATTTTGAAGTTATAGGGGTAGGACAGAAAATAAAATCTGGCTCATAAAAGTTTTCATCTGAATCAAAAGTTTGCTGACCCTGACAGTTAAACAACATCCTGAACAAGAGAGCCAGCACTAATTAAAATGTGCCACTGCTAAGAGGAAAGCAATAGCTTACAGTTGTTATCGAGAGTTGGCTTAAAAATTTTACTTGTTCACAAAATATAAAAAAATATGTTATCAAATATTCTTTGATATTGGAGACAATCTAAGTCCTGGCACATGTAACCACTATGTCCTGGGTTCTGTCAGGACAGGGTTAAATTTCACCAGAAGCCAGGAGGGGACACAGCTGGGCTGGCTGATCCAAACTGGCCAAACAAAACAGGGTATTCGATACCATGTGCCGTCATGCTGGGTTCCGTGTGGGGAGCTGGCCGGGGTAGGAAGTTTAGTCGCTTCTCGGGAGTGCACAGGGCATCGGGCAGTGAGAGTTGCTCTGTGCATTTCCACTGTTTGTTTTGTATATTCTCCTTATCAGTATTGTTGTTGTTACAGTTCACTTCATTTGCTGTTCTGTTAAACTGCCCTTATCCCAACCCATGAATTTTTGCCTTTTTCTTTCCATTCTCCTCCCCACCCCAGCAGAGGGAGGGGCAATAGAGAGACTGCGTGGTCCTTTGTTGCCAGCGAAGGCCAAAAATGACCTATTATTCTGTGTCTTAGTTTTCAGTAATTTTGAGAAGAGAAAATAAAATGAACAAAGTACAACAGAGCTTTTGTTAATGATTTTATTTCATAGACATGTTAGAGATATAACAGTCCAGACAGAGTGTCATAAAGTGTAGTGGAAAGATTCATTAATGCTTTGTTCTAACAAACATTGATGTTTGTTAGTTGCCATTTTGTTTTTTTCTTATCTGCAGTATATTAAAAAACTCCAAAGCCAGATGTTTCAAAACAGACGAATAGGAACAAAGAGTAACAGATGTTTCTGCACGCAAAGAAAAATTGGCTTACAAACACTTTTTTCCCACCACTATTTTTTAAAAGTACGCTAGGTAATTATTACTTTACATATGGCTCAATTCTGAAGTAATTACTAAATTATTTATTTTCTTTTCTTTGTTATAACTAGTATGCTGTTCACTAGGATAAGTGCTACCTTTTCAGAGACAGTACAACAGCTGTCTAATAGCTGTCCATTGAAAAGCAAGGCTTTTAATGAAAAAAGAACTGTCTCAAATTTCCTAATCTTTCCCTTTCCTGAGTAAAAGAGGTTTCCTAGATGTCTAGCTTTACTAGACACTTTTAGTCCTCAATTTAAAAACAAAATTACTCCCTGGAAGTTCTTATTGATCTTTGATGAGAAAAAGTCTAACTTTTTCATAACTTTTTTTATTTATGTGAAACAAGTCTCTTCATGCACATTCAGAGTAATTATTACGTAACTGAATTGTCTGCTCCATTTAGGATTTTGGTTTAGTTGTTACTGGTTGCTGGCTTCAGGATGCCAACGTTCTTTATTTATTCTTCCTTGGCCTTTCCTTGAAAAGTAAATGAAAATTCTACTGATAACAATGTGCTGAGTGGGTTTTTTTGAGTTTGGTTATTTTGTTTTGGGTTTTTATTTAATTATAATAAGCACATAGAAAAACTTCTCACAGACTTACTTTGGAGATCTTGGAGGGATATGAATCCGTGTTTCTGCACAGAACCCTGTTAACCTCATAAGAAATAAAAAACCATCAAGACTTCTACATATTGGAACACTCTTCCTAGAATTCAAGTTTGTGTAAAACAAGTGAATATCTCTTAATCTTATATATTTTAATTTACTGCATTTACTGCATTTACCAATATATACTTATTAATATATTGGATATGCGAACAGTCAGTTAATACTTGCCTAACTAAGCTTACTAGGCTTACTAGACTTAGCTTATTACACTGCTATCTACACTTGGCTTGCTAGTTGAACGTTAGAACAAACAAAAGATCTTTGCCCTTTGTTTAAAGACTTCTAGTTGAAGCTGCAAATCATCTAGAGACACACTTTTAAAACACTTTATCAAGAACCTTACAAGAACAGGCACTTGACTAAACATAGAGCTTTTTTTGGTCTGCATTCTGCTGCTGATTATGAATCACCTGTGGATAAAAGGAAATATTTGCTTTCTCAAATAAAAAAGATTGCTGACCTTAGTGAACCCTTTCTGTGCCATACGGAACCCAACAATATCGTCACAGTCATGGCTACTCCTATTGTAGGTATATAATATATTCTGTGGACCCCCTAGAAACAGAATGGAAATGCTTCTCCTGTTACATGAGATATACAACCTATTTTTTTGTGGCTTTATTTCACTTCGCTTATGAATTTGTCATCACAAAACCAAGACAGGTACAGAAATATTGTTCCTGTCTTTTTTCAGGTCTCACGTAGGTGAAAGTTTCATTTCTTCTTTGATGCAATAGAGAAAATTGGAAAATGTGCACTTCCATTTCTCTGACATCTCCCTTAGCATACTTAAGCAGGCCAAAAAAAAACTTTAAGTTGTCACAGGATTTTGTAAAAGGAGTCATGAAGAGCAGCTAGGCAAAGTTCCGGAAAAAGACTAGTTAATGTACTGGTGAGCAATATCTAATAGCAATTTATAGTCTGTCATATGTGATCATGGCTTGTGGAATGTTACTTGTATTCTGTTGGCTCACCTTGCTATAGCTTATGGCTGTAGATCATTGTGATGGGTTGACCCTGGCTGGATGCCAGGTACCTACCAAAGATGCTGTATTACTCCCCCTCCTCAACTGGACAGGAGAGAAAAAATACAATGAAAGGCTCGTGAGTCAAGATAAGGACAGGGAGATCACTCAGCAATTACAGTCACTGGCAAAACAAACTCAACTTAGGGGAATTAGTTTAATTTATTGCCAATCNANTCAGAGTAATGAGAAAGAAAAACTAAGTCTTAAACCACCTTCCCCCAACCACTTCCTTCTTCCTGGACTCAACTTTACTCATGAGTTCTGTACGTCATCCCCCTGAGTGGTGCAGGGTGACAGGGAATGGAGGTTGTGGTCAGTTCATCACGCGTTGTCTCTACCACTGCTTCCTGCTTGGCGGAAGGACTCCTCACATTCTTCCCCTGCTCCAGTGTGGGGTCCCTCCCAAGGGACACAGTCCTCCATGAAGCTGACACGCCAGAAGGACAAGATGCCATCCAGAGGGACTTGGACAAGCTTGAGAATTGGGCCTGTGTGAACCTCATGGGATTCAACAAGGCCAAGTGCAAGGTCCTGCACATGGGTGGGGGACAATTCCTTCTGTCAATACAGGCTGGAGGATGAAGGGATTGAGAGCAGCCCTGCAGAGAAGGACTTCAAGGTACCGGTGGATGAAAAGCTGGACATGAGCCACCAATGTGCGCTTGCAGTCCAGGAAGGCCAGCCATATCCTGGGTTGCATTAAAAAAAGAGTAGCCAGCAGGTCGAGGAACGTGAATCTGCCACTCTATTCGGCCCTGGTGAGAACCCATCTGGAATCCTGCGTTCAGATCTGGAGCCCCCAGCACAAGAAGGACATGGAGCTTTTGGAGTGGGTCCAGAGGAGGATGACAAAAATGATGAAAGGGCTGGAGCACCTCTCCTATGAAGAAAGGCTGAGAGAGTTGGGATTGTTCAGTCTGGAGAAGAGAAGGCTGCGGGGAGACCTTATAGCAACCTTTCAGTACGTGAAGGAGGCCTATAGGAAAGATGGGGAAAATATTTTCAGCAGGGCTTGTTGTGATAGTTCAAGGAGCAATGGCGTTAAACTAGGGGAGGGTAGATTTAGGCTAGATGTAAGGAAGAAATTTTTTACAACAGGGTGGTGAAACACTGGAATGGGTTGCCCAGAGAGGTAGTGGTGGTCCCATCCCTGGAAATATTCAGGGTCAGGTTGGACAGGGCTCTGAGCAACCTGTTCTAGTTGAAGATATCCCTGCTCACTGCAGGGGAGTTGGTCTAGATGACGTCTAAATGTCCCTTCCAACCCAAAGCATTTTATGATTCTATGATTCTACGAATCTATGAACTGCTCTGATGTTGGTCCTTCCCATGGGCAGCAGTTCTTCATAAACTGTTCCAGTGTGTGTCCTTCCCACGAGGTGCAGTCCTTCAGGAACAGGCTGCTCCAGCATGGGTCCCTACAGGGTCACAAGTCCTGCCAGCAAACCTGCTCCAGCATGTGCTCCTCTGTCTCCATGGGTCCACAGGTTCTGCCAGGCGCCTGCTCCAGGGTGGGGCTCCCCACAGGGTCAGAGCCTCCTTTGGGCATATCCACCTGCTCCAGCGTAGGGCCCTCCACAGCCTGCAGGTGGCTATCTGCTCAACTATGGACCGTCGTGGGCTGCAGGGGGACAGCCTGTCTCACCTTGGTCTTCACCACAGGCTGCAGGGGAATCTCTGCTCTAGTGCCTGGAGCAATGCCTCCCCCTCTTTCTTCACTGACTTTGTTGTCTCCAGAGTTATTTGTCTCACATGTTGTCACTCCTTCATTCAGCTGCAGGTTGTTTCTATTTTTCCTTAAATATGTTAACACAGAGATGCTACCACCACTGCTGATTAGCTTGGCCTTGGTGAGTGGCGGGTTTGTCCTGGAGCCAGCTGGCGTTGGCCTTATCAGACTTCGGGGAATCGTCTAGCAGCTTCTCACAGAAGCCACCTCTGTAGACCCCCCCGCTACGAAAACCTTGCCATGCAAATCCAATACAGCAAATCAGAGATAGTATATAGAATGGAGATTGAAAATGCTGTTGTACTCTGCCACATTTTTCACAACAGTTTTCAAATCTATGAGGCAAAGGAACTTCATGTCTGTGTCAGTACAGAAGTGGCTACTGGCATAGTTTAGAAGTGTGCGGATTCCATAGTAGTTTAGGATGAGGTTCAGTCTGCAGTTAAGACACACTTAACAGAGAACTAAATATCTGAGCTAAACATCTAAATTCATACTATTGTCATTAGAGATTAGGGGCTTGATTCACCAAACAAGATCTTCTAAGGTCTTTTGAGATGCCTTCTGGTATGTGAAAAAATATGAATGAGGCTAGAAGTTATAACAGAAGATACGTGATAGACCTAGATCCTCTCTGAGAAGCATCTGAAAATCAGGATGGATGGCTTTGTGAATTTTACATGGCTGCCAGTGCCTCTGTTGAGGCTACAGAACTGCATCTCTAGAAGCTCTATTGACTGTATTCTTTAAACCACTCTTCTTTTTAAAAAAAATAAAATAAATGCTTAATCACCTAGACTACGTGTTATCACCTGATTTCCAATAGTTTCTCTTTAATTGAATCTCCCCCTCATAACTTAATGTGATTGCCTAAACACAAAGAATTAGAATTATTTGAGGTGCCCCAAGGAGATGTCTCATCTTAGGGCAGGTAAGGCAAGAGACACTTAAATATAGACACACTTTGGTGAAGAACTTTATGTTTGCTTGCAAGAATTCTAGTAGAAGGTCAGTTCTAAACCTGACATATATAAACCTACACATGGCAAGTACCTGATATGGCTTTATTTCACAGGAAGGGCCACAGGGGCCAGGAACTAATCTGATTGTTTCAGACACAGTCTCTGCATTGGCTGTGAATTTGATGATGGTGTCCTCTATATCTGTTTAACCCAGAGGGCTGTTTTTGCTATCTTTGAACTTCTTTTGGCATACCACTGTGTCTTTATCTTCATTAATCAGAAAGAAAGCCTAAAGTGACTTGGGCAGACTAGTGACCTTCACTATATAAATATCTGCATCTAGTCGACATTTTTTCCTCTTTCAATTCCCTTTGTAATCTATAATATCTTCAAGGAATTGTTTGTTTCTTTCTAAAACACCTAATACAGTACACATGAATTGTTCAAGAGAATCCGTTTTTGTTAGTGATAAAGAGCATCCAGACAAATAGCTCAAATACAGATTATTTCTATAACACAGGATTCTAATGCTGGTTGAGATGAATGACATCATTGTTCTTATCTTTAACATAATCAATCTGTCCTAAAAAAAGAAATGTTTAGAGTTTCAAATTTTGAGCTTGCTGTTTTGATATCACTGTATAGACAGATATGTATGGTGAGGAAAGCTATATAAAAGGCAAGGACATGAAGATTCTGAATAAATAATGTTATTTGATTTACTCAGTAAAATTTAAAAACCTAAAGATTTTTCTTATGTGTTTCAGAAATTATTTTTTTTTAAATAAGGATTGCTAAATGGTTAAGACTGGTGAAAGAGTCATTTGTAGGTTTCATCTGGCCTTCAATGATGACAGTAAAAGCACTGCTTCACAAAATCAAAGAAGAAATAGAGTTGTTGTAGTTAGATATTTTCCATACATAGGATAGCACTTAATAATCTGCAATATAGATTAAATGGTTTAACCTACAAACGACTATTTTCCAGGGTAAGATCTGTGAGTGCATTTATATATAAATGTAAAAATACAACAATGAGGAGATATTTATAGCCAAGATAAAATGGAGGATTGAGTGCTCCCTCAGTAAGTTTGCAGATGACACTAAATAGGGCAGGAGTGTCGATCTGCTTGTGGGTAGGAGCCCTCTGCAGACGGATATGAACAGACTGGATCAATGGGCCGAGGCCAACTCTTCTTGACAACCAGGGCACACTGCTGGCTCATGGTCAACTTGTCGGTCACCAGGACAGCCAGGTCTCACTCCGCAGAGCTGCTTTCCAGCAGGTCCGCCCCAAGCCTGTACTGGTCCACTGGGTTATTCCTCCCCAGGTGCATGACCCTACACTTGCTCTTGTTGAACTCCTCTAGGTTCCTCTCTGCCCAGCTCTCTGGTTCTCATAGGCTCTAGTTCTCATGGATTACTTTAACCTCCCTGTTATCTACTAGAAGGGAAATCAAGAGATTTCTGAATTGTACTGGGGAAAACTTTTTGATTGATGTGCCGGATAGCTAACTAGGGATATACTCTTTTGGGCCAAAGAATTCAGAATTTTCTTACTGACAAAAAGAGAACACCCTGTACATACAGATCCAGTAATTTATTGTCAAACTAATTAATGTTTTAAATGCCTAATAGAAATACAACAAAACTTTTTATCAATCCAATTAAAATGATACTAGCATTTATAGTCTGAATTGTCTAAGTAGTTCAGAAAAAAAACATTAATAACAAAGACAAAAATGTTCCACATAAACTTTTTAATACCTACCCCTTTTCTGTTGTAAGTGTAATATGCCTTTCAGAGCCCCCGTGTAACCTATGGCTAATAGTACCAGTTTCCCAGGAAGGATCGGGAGACTTAGAAGGGGTTGCCAGTATTCCAGTTCTTTGCCAGAATGGGTGTGAAGTTGACTGTGGAAGTTTGTTCTTTCTCTGTCTTGGATCTGCCTTGGTTAATTGTATTGCCTGCTTATTTGCTGTTTCTTTATTGGTTGCTAATTGAAATTTTTTTACATTTTTCTGTTTAGCTATTAGGTAGTTACCCAATACCCTCTCCCCCTCCCCCCAGAACAAGCTAAAGCCTACAGCCAGAACAAGCTAATGTCTTTTCACAAGAATGTGCGTCCAAACAAGATATGAAGCCTGCACTGCAAAGCCTGTGGCCTGCTGCTGCTGCTGTTACTAGATTTTTTAAAATAGTCTATTCACTGAAAAGAAAAAGAAAGAAAGAACTGGTTTGAGATGTGAAAGTTGACAGCAAACTTCACTGAAGTAACCATGAGGTGGTGGAATTTACAATTCTGAAGAAAGCAAGAAAGACAAGTCACAGAATAACAGCTTTGGATTCAGGAGAGCAGACTTGGTTTTGTTCAGGGAAGTAGTAAGTGAGGCTGCTCTGAAGGGCAGAGAAACTAAGGCATGTTTGTTGAACTAAAGGGATGTGTTAATTTTCTCAAAGCTCAAAAATGGTCCATTTTGGTGTACAGAATGTTGAACAAGCACGGCCAGAATGGCTGAAAAGGACTTCCTGACTAAGCCAAAATGTAAAAAGGTGGAGGCTATACAGGAAGGTATCTAGCTATCATGGAAGAATATTAGAAACACTGCCAAGGCATGCAGAGAATTAGGAACACCCAAACAGCTGGGGCTGAAATTACTGAGGAATCTGAAAAACAACAAGAAGGACTCTCAGAGGTATATCTGTAGCAAAAGAAATACCAAGGAAAACGTGGGGCTGCTCCTGAATGGGGTGAGTAACCTGATGAAAAAGGACACCAAAAAGGTAAGATATTTGATGTCTTCTTCATTGCTCTTAGGGTCTGTGCATGGATGGCCAATCCTGACTTGCAGATATACTAGTAAGACAACTCGAGAAATTATAAGGTGTTACAAACACCAAGCCAGAACTTACCATCCATGTCATAAATAACAGATAAGAGTATGAAGTCAGCAAAATCAGATCTCATTGGGAAAGAGCAATCAGCCAGCTGTGTATTTAAATGAAGGTGGTATGGTAAAAGACAAGAAGAATTTGGGGAAACAGGAAGGGGAAGTGAATTTCAAGGGAAACAAATCATGGGATCAGGGCTGTTCTGGAGTATCTGTTGAACAGCCCTGCATCTTATCAACATGACAAAGCAAAA
>Ga0065711_1031106_pt1 | contig 30550 bp, 14 predicted proteins | sample Hoacrofraction12_FD_59098 | JGI IMG/M metagenome (GOLD analysis project Ga0065711, IMG submission 59098) | Hoatzin crop microbial communities from Cojedes, Venezuela - Epithelial fraction 12 v2 (version 2) | ecosystem: Host-associated > Birds > Digestive system > Esophagus > Crop | place... | reverse complement strand
CCCCATCCTCCTGACACCCACCCTTCAGATATTTGTAAGCATTTATAAGGTCCCCTCGCAGCCTTCTCTTCTTCAGGCTGAACAAGCCCAGTTCCCTCAACCTCTCCTCGTAGGAGAGATGCTCCAGTCCTCTCACCATCCTTGTAGCCCTCCGCTGGACTCTCTCCAGTAGCTCTTCATGTTTCTTGAACTGGGGAGCCCAGAACTGGACACAGATCTCTTTCACTTCATTGATTGAGCCCCCAAATATGCCAGATCCTTGATAACTGACCAATATGTTTAAAACTGCAGAGGAAGCTTGGTTCTTTTACATTTAAGCAGCTCCTGCTGAGAAAACATCCTCTGTGGCATGCAGGCACCAGCTGCTCTGACAATAAGCAGCCATGGGAGAATATAGATATAAAGATACCAGTTTGTTAGATTAATTTCTCCCTTCACGGCACTCCACGTGCCTCAAAACGCTGTTTGAAGAAATTTTATTTTGTCCGAGTTTTGGACTTGCTAGTTTTATTTTTCTTCCTCAGTGATCCTTGCATGGTCACTGCTGACCAGTTAACCCACCACATTCCTCCAGTCCCAGCACTGCCTGCCCCACAACCCCATGTCACAAAGAGCTTTCACATCTGGAGGAGGTAGGAAACTCATTTCTGCATCTGGCCTGTTTTCTGATTTGTTGAAAGCATCCGTCTCTCCTGAGCCCTCTGTACTGTAAGCCTTTCCTCTCCCGGGGCTGTAGTCTGGCTCAGGGACCTTGGCTATCACTGCCCTGAAGCAAGCCTATGTTGGCAGCGACTGCGATGCTGCTTTTCCCTGGGTACCACTTAGCCACACAGCTGTGTGATGAGGGGGGAGAGAAGAAGGAGCAGCATGCGAAAACATTCTATGCAGTGTTGGCATCAGTAATACAGGGAGTTCCCAAAATACAGGGAGGAAGCCAATTCTTACCAATAAAATTCCGAGTGTCGGGCTTTTGGCAGATATTTTGTGGAGTTTCTGCTGGAACCTACTGCACTTTCTCCCCATATCCTCTGTGAGAGATTGTCACAAACATAAATACCAACCTCACTGAACAAGGTCTGCATCATTTTTAAGAAACAGCTAGTTAATTGATTCTCTTGAAACAATGGGGCCATTACAAAATTACATATGACAGGGAAACTGGTTATGAGAGTTAGTCAGGTGTTCAAAACTGTTAAATTCTGTTACTCTCTTCATTAATTAAAAAAATGACATAAAATTATGTGACTATATTTCTCTGTCAACTAGCTTTAATAACTGTTCACAAAGCAAAATAAGGAAAAGAGCAATATCTTTGTAGAACATCTTCTGTTGTGATTTTAGGTTGTTAGTTAAACTGAGTAACAGATAAAAGTGTTTAGACGACGTGTAATTACCCAAAGTTTGTGAGGCTGAAATCCAATACAGTGCTAGAAACAAAGTACTTGGAAAAAAATTGGCAGGCAGATTTCAGGGATACTGGTTTGAATTTGTACCTTACAGTGTCCTAAGATGCAAACTCTACCCCAGTGTCTCAGAACTTAAAAGGACAGAGCCCTTTTCACTTGCATTCCCACTGGCATTTTGTTTACCTAGGAAAGATTTACGTCTTAACAGAGCTGTGGTATAGGTTTTAACCATAGCAGGGCACTGTTACTTAACATGAGCTAGACAAAAATGATTTGCTCCATCTGGATAAATTCCAAAGCCATCCAAATTATTAGGTCTTTTAAGCCAATTATTCGTTTAAAGTTCAATTAGCTATGTTCTGACCTTGCCACAAATATAATTTGTTTAAGGAAAGAATGTACAGAATCTTGATTACTTGAATGATCAAAAACTTCCCAGTGTTCTGAGGTGACAACAATGTTGTAGAACTAAAATAAGTATCTAGAGGACTACTTTTCTGCAAATTTGCACAGAGGAAATCTGAAAAATAAATATGTATTTTATTGTATTTTATTGTATTTGGTTTCCTTGCCACCCATTCCGTTATCCTGAAGACCAATTCTCATACCATATTCATGATTTCCTCTTTGAAATCCCTTAGTAAGAATGAGCTTCCAAGGCACTGTTCTTGGTCGGGACTTTCAATGTGAAGAGTTAGAAATGTAACCACTTTCTTAAAAGTCTTCTCCTCACTTTTTATATCTGTTGTGATGTGAAATGGCCTTCATGCAGATGAAAATCTGGCTTCTAGCATACAGCCTACCAAATCTAATGCTGCTCTGTCAACCCGATCATGTAGCATTTAAAGTTGTCGTGAAAATCCATAGAGATTTCAAGGTGGAAGCCAAGGAAATAAGTTATTGCATTACATATAAGTGTGTAGAAAAAAAAACTTTATGGATGAATTTGCTCTAATTTTCTACTTCAAGCCTTCTCTTTTTATCTCCTCTTCTTGTCTAAGCAGCACTCATTCTTTGCTGAATTTTTATACAAGTTTGCAATTGTACCATGGGTTTCACTGGCTCTGCCGATCAATCCAGTCCATCACTGGTCCCACTTACAGCTGTGCTACTGTCTGCTGATAACAGTTTAGAATAGGGCCAGATTCCTAACCAAGAACACCACAAAAACCTACTGGGAGCTGCTACCACATGTTGCCTTCTGGATATTTATGGACTGAAAAAACACATACCGTAATTACAACTTTTTTCTACTTTGCTTGGGTTAATGAAATGTGATGTAAAAGTTGAAACTAGACAATCAGTTGTTCTTGTTTAATGTTTGCAAGAAAAACTGAAAATCCTGTGGGCAGGCAGATAGTAATGTGGTATGTTCCTATTTGATTAAGTGAATCATGTGATTTTTTTCTTTCATAATTTGTTCTCATCCTCTTTGATCTCCTCTCCCTCCTGTTCCACTTGCTGAAGAGTAAAAGTAGCCTTGAGCCAAAAAGCCAGACTTGTCACATGGAAACAGGTACCAAGCAGCCAAATGCAAAGTATTTAATTTTGTTCAACTTTCTGCTAATTAGTAACTCTGCTACTCAGATAGGTTTTGATACCTGAAATGATTCCTCCACCTGAAAGAACAGTTTCCAGCTTTTCCCTCTTTAAAACTAGGATTTCTTAGCATCAGTCTTGGTGAGGAATATTTTCTTCCACTGAAACATAAAAAACTTTGCACAAAACTAAAAAAAAAAAAAATTCACAGAATTCATGCTGGTGCCTGAAATACAAAATGTATTCAGCATAAGTTTTCAGCATCTTTGTATTTACACCTTCTTAGCCATCCTGCTATATTTTTACATTCCTTTTTTTCACTCTATGCAATCAGCTGCAATGCAAAGAAATCTGTAATGAATATAAACAGATATATCAAGAGCAATAAACAAATCTTAAGTGATTTTGCAACCAAGTCAACACGTAAATTCAAATAATAACAGAGCTCTATGAAATGTTTATATCTCATTAACACTGGCACAAGAATAACTCCAGTTCATGAACACTACGGATTTTGCAGTTTCGTCAGTGCCTTTATGTAATTTGCATTTATCGACAGCATTTTTAAGATACAAGGATCTCATTTTTACTTTTCCAAGGTGATCTGACTGTTCGTATCAAGGAATTGTATTCAGTCTTGATGAAAGGATCTCCAGCTAAACAAAGCATGTAGGTGTTTGTGTGTAGGGCCATCAGTGAAGTTTATTTACCAAGACATATTCCATCATGATAGGATATGTGACAAAGCACTTACATTATGTCACCAGAAAGTTTAGGGGTTAGGCGTAAGAAGGAATTCCAATAGAGTTGCACCAGAAATGAAGTTGCCCCTTCATGTCTAAATAAGGAATCATCAGGGTTTTTCTTAAGGAAAGGTTTTTCATAGTGACATCCCTTTCTGTGATGACATTACTACTAGCATGTATCACTACTGAACAGTACGTTCATCTATGATATAATCTTCCCTATTGCTACCTGAGTGTTACAGCTTTGCACGTTCCTCTATGCAGCAGCATTCATTATCTTGTTCTTTTATGCATTATCCAATTTTCCAATAGAACCTAACAGCTGTAAAACTTGTCCCCACAATTTTGTCCTGAAATAATTAAAAAGTATAAATAATTTTAGATACACAGTTCCATTTTAAGGCTAAATCAGTAATTTCTGGTCCATCATGGGGTATTTTTATGCTGATAGATAACATCTAGATTTAAAGCCCTATTTTCTTGTCTCTTGGTATCATGCATCTTAGGTTTTGCACTGTTATGAGTTAACAAATGTACCTTGCCTTCTCAAGCTAGAGTGGAAATGGAAAGCTTGAACAAAAAAAATTGCTTATCTTTGGGGTTCACTTGAGTTCTGTGGAAAGAAAAGGAGGAATCCTCTCCCAAAACTGGACAGGCTGTGAGAAAAATATCCAGTTCTAATACAGTGTGTGAAAGCATGATTTTGTGCAGCTGTGTAAAAGTGAGACAGGGTACCCTATTTGTTACCACCGTGCAGGACTGTGAGGTCCACAACTCGGCTGAAAAGGGTAAAATCATGCCCTTTTCCAATGCTTCACCTTTGTTTATTTGTCTGGGGGATAAGGAGGAAGGAAAGTGTGGCAGCCATGGTGGCACAGCTCTTCTGGGGTACGAGAGCAGGGTTGGCTTTGGATGCTGTGAGGGCAACAGTTTGCTTCCAAAGGGCTGATTATCCTTGATGTGACCTCTTCTTGGAGATACGCTTTCTTCTTCATCATCATTTCTGGGGCAAAGCCACCATAAGATGTTGTCTTTGTGACAAGCTAGTAAGGAAGGCTAGATCAGTCTTCCCAGAGAACGCAATCAAAATATATACAAATGTCCTTTGACGGGTGACTATAAAAATAATTGGATGAATGTCAAATTAAATTTTAGTCAAATCAATTCTTCAGGAAAGTCTTAAGCCTTCATCAGGAAAATTTCACTGCTGTACCACACTTGAGAGGACAAGGCAAGCTGTGCCTTGTTCTTCCAGATGAGAAAGCTATCTGTCTGCACCCATACAGCCACCAGTGAGGAATGTGAAGAAGGCCCATTTCAAGAAGCATAAGACCTATTCCTACAGTTTGTGTATTTCAAAATTGATGCCGCAAGAATCATGACCCCAGGTACATTTGCACAGCACTGTAGGGCATCCTTGTCAGAGATATGATTTGTAGTATCAACCAGTGGCTCCCTACTGAGGCTGTTTGACTTGGCTCCTGTTCCACCCTTACACAGTATCCACTCTGGGGGAGGCACGATCCCACATGGGAATGTTTGTGCCTTTCCAGTGGCATGTTATTAGCCCTAACAATTTCATACTAAACTTGTTGAGGCTGGTTTGAACAGTAATTGCTATTCTGCTCAGATTCCCTGTCCATGGACAAAGCTAAGAAACCCAGTTAAGCTAGGCAGGGAGAGAAGAGAACAGAACAGAAAGAGAGTAACAGAGCTCATCCAGCCTTCGTGGCTATACAAAAAACCTGACTAGCTTAGTTTTAGTGCCTTGTACCTGAAAGAACCCTAAAGAGATTATTTTTAAAATTGTTTTTGCAACCCCACTTCATTTTTCAAGGAGCCTGAGACCTGACTTCTGAACAATGGCAATGAACCAGTGCTCCCAAGCACACCCTGATGTTTAAATTGCAGCTGTGGGTCTGGCTGTTTCCTTCAGATTTCTCAATCTGTCATGGCACAAAACTGGAATAGGTGTGTGGCAGAGGTCCCAATTAGAAATACAGATGGTGACACAGGCAGAAAGCTTAAAACACAGTGGAATTCATTCCTTTCTGTAACCACCATGTAATTATTTATTTCTGCTGACATTGAGAATTTTCTGTAATAATAGTAATGAAGACATCAAACACGTGACGAAAAAATGGTCACCTCTGAGTCTACAGCAAATGACCGATAGCTTTTACCAAGGGAAAGCACTCCCTGTCTTTGAAATGTAGCCTTTATCAAGTCCCTAATTTTTTCTCCATTTCAATATAGTCTATATGCTCAGCCCTCCTATTGTCCAGTCATCTCTACTGTAATGTCAGATCCTATCCCAAGTATCAATGTTTATGCCTCCTCACATTTCTTATAAGACACCATAGTGACTTTACTGTCAAGGGGAAAAATAGCTTAAGGGCCGGCGAATGGCTACTGGAGCAACCCACAGTGCATATATATGCATATATGTCTAGTAACAGAGCTTCACCCTGAACCGCCAGACGGCAGGAGGATGAGGGCACTGGTGTGTTTGTGTTCATGTGAGTGCAGTATGTGTCTGCCTGTGTGTACATGTGTATCTGTGGCACACCTGTGCCCATGTGTCTGTGCCTGCTGGGAATACATGGTCAGTCTTGACACTGATTGGACCTGGGACACTGAGCTGCAGCAGCCTCACCTTGACCCTCTTTGGCACAAATGACTTTTTAAACTTACAACTGTTTCACTCCACTGTCTCCCAATCCTCACCAAAAGTGCAGGTGGTAATAGGGGGCACATTTTCAGCTCATGGAAACTGATAGCCCTCCACTAATGCCTAGGATGTACCTTACAGGGGTGACTGAGGCCTCTGTGCACTGCCAGCTCTACTTTCGACTCTTCTGAATTTTCCTTTTCCTAGCAGACTTCTGAATATTTGGTTTGGTCCCCTGCTTTTCCAGTCAGGTGGTTTATAATAGGGCAGGGACTGATACAGTTTTAGCTCATTACAAACTTTTCAGTACTTTTTATTCCTGCTCTTACAGTTCAAACACTCATTGACAGGTGACAACCTCCCCGCTGCCACTTTCAGCTTTACCCTTTTACCTTCAAGTGCCTTGGTTTTTTCTTAGTGTGACTTTTACTGTTCCCAGCAGCTTCTTGCCTAATGCACCTTTGTTCAGCTTAAAATAGGTAGTGCTGCAATTCTTTTCAAGCCAATAATCAGGCCAGCTGCTTCTCTGGGGATGTATTCCTCCGAGCTAAGAGCTTTGCTGCTGTCCTTCAGCGCCTACCACGCACATGCTGCTGGTGAGCATGAACATACCAAGCAATGCCCTCCATCTTCACTTACGTGTGTCTTTCCAAGTTCTCCCAGTGTCTTGGCATGTACTGCTCCTCCTGCTGCTTTCCGCAAGTTCCAACATCAACCTCTGTGTGTCTGTCCCTGAGCTCTCTGCTTGTGGTGTGCTGGGTTCCCTGTCGCACCAGTGGGGTTAGGGCACTGGCTGCCTTTCCTCGATGTCCATCTAGAGAGGCATCCCTTTGCTCAGTAGATGTTACTGGCTAAATTCCAGGGCTCCCAGTGCCGTGCCCGTGGTTTTTTGCCCCTCAGATGTTAGGAGCGCTGTTGTCTTTTTTTGGAGACTTCATTGCTGCTCCTCCCCATAACAGTGAGATTGCAGCTCTACTTGTGACAGCAGAGTTAAACACTTCCAGGATTTCATTTATTTTGCACTCTGCCTAATAACATATGGCAAGTATGCCTGCACTCTGCAGACATTGCTGTGTTTCTCAGACTGCAGTGTTACTAGTTCATAGTTTACCTGTTCTTCCAGAGTTAATTGAAAACTGTAATGTCCTTAGAGCTAACTATTGTCTGGAATAAGGACACCTCTGAGTTTTTTCCACTTCACTGGCAGCCACTGCTTGTAGATACAATACAAATCTCACATTTCTGGAGTTTAAGCTCTGTTGAGTGTTTCAGTTGTTCTATTTTTTCACTCAAGCTATTTTCACAGTTCATTTTACTTCTGGTACCAGATGTAATTCAGTAACCATTAAAAAAGCAAGGCTGATGGTGTTCTGCCTCATTGGGTGGGTGGAGCAGCAGCAGTCTGTGGCAAGCCTCCCCGTGCCAGCTGTGGGAGCCCAGGGAGCCGCACGCCTCCCCTTCCACGGTGCCAGCACGGCAGTTCATGCACCCACCCAATTATCTGAAGTGGGGAATGCAACCAGTTGAAAAATAATAATGCAAGAGAAACTTGGTTAATTTCCAGCTCGATCAGTACCCTGAGCCTGGTTTTGTCTTTCCATAACCCTCCAACATCTGTGCTAGCAAAGCAGTGGTACAGCGCAGGGACAAGCAACCTTGGGAGGGACCTGCTTGAGAAAGGACTTCCTCCAAAGAAATCCCCGTGGGATTGCAGCCCGAGGGCTGAGCTCTGTCGGGCCTGAACCACTGCAAAACGCTGGAGACCGCTACCATTGTACTGCCTGGTGTTAGGGCCTGTTCACTACAGGAAAGAGGGCTTGGTGGGGTGCACTGATGGCGCATGACTCAAATACTGCATGCTGTGAATTTGAAGAGGGAGGCAGAGTGGGGGGCATCCACTGGGGCACATGTGCCAAGATTTTTATGGCTGCGACTAAGCTTGCTAACAGATCCTTAGGACCACACAATTTGAAGGTCTTATTTCCAGCGTGTAACATATAGTCATTACCTAGTATCTTGGAAACTTTAGGGAAATTGTTTGGGTAAATTTGCCTATTTCATGTGATTTCTATGTGGAACAGGCATGGTCAGGCTTTATATTCCTTGTGAAAAGCCAGGTGCAGTGTTTTACAAATAGGAGTTCAAACACAAAGGTATTTCATGTTTTTGCCTATGACTATGGTGTATTTTAACTTTCAGAAACTTTAAATGAGAAAGGTACCGTTGCTGAAAAAGCAATGAATCACTCAAGCTGAACTTTAACACCTATTCAACATCTAATTAGTTGAATTAGAGTCACTTTGCAAGAGAGTCAATCAATTCTCTAGCTTTAGCTGCCCCAATGGTTCTGAAATTTGATGATGTTATCATTACTTCAGAGGAGACACTCAGTTAGCATTTTAATAAGTGCATTTTCCCCCAGCACTTTAGCTCCGAACTAGGAACTATCGTAAGTTAAAATATTATCTGCAAAACGCAGACTCTCCTGGGCCAGCAAACTGTCCACATCTGAAAACTTTTCTGGTATAGCACTCTTATTACTTTTACATGGATCAAGAGAACTACCATCAACCAGAGTTCCATGATGTGCAGAATGAGAAGGTAATTAACAGGACAGAATTTGATTTGAAATAACACTTTTGCAGAAGAAGCTCAAAATGAATTATTAAAATTCACTATTCACGTATGAATGAATGGTGAGACAAAAGTACCTCCAGAAGATTTAACCTAGCTTTTAAATACAAACCAGATGAATACTATGATACAAGCTTCCTCCAAGTTAAGCCAATACATCTGATGTTTCACAGGAGCACTGTCAAGTGAAGGATGAAAATTTCTGCAAAGTTTGAAGCACACCAAATAAAAGGATATATGCACATACAGAAAAACCTATATTGGCTTCTTTTCTTGACTATTCACATTGTTGCCTTGGGAAGGAAAGAGGGGGCTCTTGTAGCTCTGAAATTGCTTGGCCTGACTTCTGTCTTGCTGAGAAATGATATGGGGGCTGCTGGATCCCTCTTTCTGCTGTACGACGTTAAGAAACGGCTCAAGGAACTGTATGATTTTACTTTGGAAAATGTCTCGTGATGCAGGTCAGTTCCAGGGCAAACCTAGAAAAAGCTGATCCTTATATCTTCTCTGAGGCTCTGGATTAGCTGTCTTTGAGCAGCCTACCTTTACACAGAAGGAAAGACATGGCTTTTCTAAGGTATCTTGCGGAAAAGTAGTAAGCTGGGTCAAGGAAAAGGTAATTCAGCCCCCCAGGTCTGAGCCTTCCCTCTCAGCTGACACTGTCCCTCCTGACTCCCTCAGGTATGCTGGTGGTCTTTCAGCTGGAGTTCACTCTTTGTTAACGTCTTTTAAAATATTATCATATTTTTTGTGCTTGGTTGAAGGACTACTCTTGCCAAAAGATGGCACAGGTCAAAAACACTTGAAAGCTTCTCCACAATGTTTCTATTGCACAGGCACCATGGACAAATTCACTTTTAAATGTGAAAGTTTTGGGAAAATAGAATGAATGAAACAAAGATTCACAATTAAAGTGGTGTGTGTGTCCCATGAGCCAGCACAGGGTGTCAGCTTTCATTCCTGGTAAGAAACATTAGCGGCTGTGCCAGACCAACTTCACTTGCTGGACTTTTGCAGTGCTCTGCCTTCTTTTTTGTGCTTAGTTTTGATTTTTTTCGTATGTGATTGCGTTGCGTAAATGTTCCTACCACGTTCGTTTCAAACACGCCCTCTCTCTGGAAGTGCATTTTCCACTAGATCTCACTAAGCTTCAGAGTCCTTGGAAAACAATCTAACCTAGCATTTCCCAGAGGTGATAATTATCAGAGAACACCATTGCTCTCACCTTTACAGCATCCATATCTGCTTTGACAGTGTGTTTTTATGGTTTAGGCAGATATTAAGAAAAGATTGCGAGGATAAACAAGGAAAATGGAAATGTGATGGCCCATCCCCAAAATGTTGAAGTAGTGGGGAATGACAGTTTAGTTCTCAGCCGATGCCTGCAAAGCGACAGATCAAGGCTGAATCTGATGCATGTGTATTTCAGTTGCTGTCAGTGGAATTACTGCAGCAAAGCAGGATTCCTTCTCTGTGTTACAGAACTGGGGACCTCAAGAGACTAAAATATAGTGGAAAATGGGCTAGAAGATTTGCATGGAAATTTGAGCAAAAGGAAAAAATAATAGGTCATGTAGCCAGCAGGGAAACTGTGCTGAGGATGGAGCAGCCAGATAAGGACAGAGGCTGTAGCTTTTATCATGCTTTAGGAGGTAATGGTCTTCTTTTAATTATCACAAAGGTATCATTAGCTTTCACCTGGTTAATTAAGGTGCTAACTCAATTATACCTTTGCTGAAAATGTTAATATTTCCTCAGATGTAAGGACCAAACCTTACACAACTCACACTTCCATTTCCATTTGTGGAAATGACAGACCATGTCTTTGATATAATTAACTTTACAACATGCAGGAGGCGTGAGACTGCTCTTTCTCTTTTCATTGGTGAAATGGAATCTAAGCAAAAATCCTGCTGAGTTTTCAGAAGTTTTATGTCTGCATATATAGGTTAGTAACTCAGGCCTAAGAAGACGCCAGCAACCTACTGCACAGCAGGTGTTTGAATCCAGGACCCCGAATTTTTCAGTAACTCCCCTAACTCCTGAGGTATGGCTGCTTTTCACAGTGCTTATGCAAAAGGTTAGAAATCACAGTAAGCCATGGTAAGGTAACACATGTTTGGTTTTTGGCCTCCCTTATGCTGATCAGCTGCAACCACCTCTTCTTGCTGTGTGTCCCCTCAATATCAAGGTTTACTAGGTATTTTATATCAAATAAGCCAGCCTCCTGAGAATCCTGAGAGACAAACATGAAAAAAGGAGATGAGGCCATGAAAATGAAGGGAGGGACATCTCTCACCATAAAATCAGCTCCTCAGTAACAGCTCTGGGTATACCCATGCATTTAGATCTAATCTTCTACAGAGTATTTTTGCTTCCTCTCCCAGAAAATGCTCTGATATCAACACAGTGCCCCTGCACATGCCGAAACAAAGTCCCAGCTTACACAGATCAAGACCTCATGTAAAAATATGCCACTCTCTCAAGAGGAATGAGGACATAAGCCACCGACATGGTTCAGCAGAAAATCTAATTCTCCATGTTAAGCATCTTTATGAATTGTGCCTCACTCAGCTTAATGCATTCGTCCTTCACATTCATAGACACAACTTCTTAAAGAAGAAAAATGAGAGATAATAAGTGAAAAAGAATCTGCAAGTTACTGGAACAGCTAATCTGTTTTCTCAGTGTAGGTATGAGACTTAGAAGAAAACAACATGACTGAGATGAGTTAATTTCCTTTCCATTCTCTTCCTGTTAAAGATTATGAAATAGTGAATTATAAAACAGCACATTCCTTGTAGACTAAAATCACTTTTCATGCAGAGAATAATAAGTATGTTGAATAGTTTACTGTTTTAAAAGATTTAGATGTAAACCTGGAGAAAATATTTGTATTTAAATGTATGAGCAAAAACAAGAAAGTAACAGGTTTTTACTTCTTTTTTACACTCCGGTCACTGTGGGATGTTTATAAGCCATCGCAGCCAGTCAGAAGTCAATAAGTCAGAATCAGAGCTTGTAAAAATTGATGCAGATGTTAGTAGGACCAACCCACTCTAAACTTCCTGGAGATCCTGGCCCAGGATCTGTTATGAATGTTCCATATTTCTTTGTTTATTTGCAAATGCTCTAGTTTTGCTTTCTGCAGAGTTTTTCTCTGCAGGTCCATCTCCTCCCAGGGGGAGATGTTGGGGAGTTTGGCCTGGGGACTTATTGAACACAGCCCGCTCCACCAGGGCTGGCAGCGACGGCAGTGGTACACTAGGGAGGAGGAACATAACCCCCAGAAAAGGTCATTTTAATCGCAGGAAGTCTAAATGCAGTTTGCCCAAGGAAGAAGTGTAGAGCAGTCGCTCTGTGCCAGCCCCAAGCCCTGAGTCGCCTTACAAGGGGATGTAATGTCCGGTTCCCCAGCCAGGCTGCAGAGTAGGGACTTGCTCAGCTTTGTTTAATATGAGATTTTGAGCCACCTGAACAGCCTGAAATACTGCACAGGCAGCCATTCCCTAGATCACTCCCTCTCCCCACGCCAAATCCCAGATAACCCCCCTTTGTTCTGGTTTAAAACTCCTTCAGATCTCTCTACAAGGCACACGGCTCTCCCGCTGAGATCTTAAAAAGCTTATAGCTCCCTCCCAAGTTTTTCAACACTTGGCCTGTATAAGCATAGGTCTGTATGGACTTCAGCTTTTAAAGTGTAAACCTATACTTGGGATACGGTGCAACAGAGCCTGAAGAGAAAGAGGGAGCTATATTTTATCAGCCTGACTTTTGGAGACTTACAGACTCCAGAAATTAGTGTTATAAACTTGTCAGTAGGTGATGTGTAGCTGCAGAATTATCCCAGCACTACCCCTTGTGTCCTTTGCATGAAACATTAAAGAAGAATGGAAGTTAACTATGCATGAGATGCACTTAAATTATATGCTTAAATAACACCCATCATTGTATTTTCCTATTTCATTTCAAGTCACTTTTTTCCAGACTGGAAATTCATAACCAGGTGAACAAGCATTTTCTTCCTGAGTATTTTATTTAAATACTTGCACTGTGAGTCTTCTTAGCCTTGGAGGAGAGCAGCTTTTTACCTCCTTGCAGCAGGACAGAAACATGGAAAGTGCAACCATTTTATGTTTACATTGCACAAGACTATTGCCTGAAAAATATCCTAAATAATAGAGAGCATTTCCCTTCTAGGATTGATCAAATCTCATAGCAGGGTGATTTCATCATGACCTCCCTTCTCATGCTCACCAAAATAACTCCATGACATTATACTAGTTTACCCAGGAGTATCTGAGCCTCATGTACAACCCACTGAAACAAATGGAAAGCTGCCTTTCTCTTACAGCACACAGGCAGAAATTTATCTAAGCACAGGTCAAAATATGATAGATTTCTATCCAATTTTTATTGTTTACCACAGCTGCACATGAAATAAAAGCAGACCTTTACCCACTGGAAAAAAAATTAAAAAATAATTGAGTAAAGATGATAGTTTCTATTGATCTATCTGGAATATGCAGCAAAATGCAGACTCACACAGGTTTCTGGTTTTGAGAATTCCCATCAGAAATATTAGATATAGTCTATATCTTTTAATTTTTCTGTTGTAGTATTGCTTTAAAATTATTGGCAGAGAGACCTCTGTTCCCTCATAAAAAAAAAGAAAAACAATCAGATCAAACCTGGAAGGGTATCTTTTTAATTTGAGGAAATATTTCTAATCAGGCATTTGAAAATGTATAGGTCTTCAGTGAGAAAATTAACCTTGACAATAAAAAATAGAAGCAGTGAATGCAATTATATTAAGCTTCTTTATAATTTTGATAACGGTGTTGTCAAGATCATGGGTGCCTCCACTTTGGTGAACTGATTCACTTCTCTGAAGTTGTTGTAAAGTTTTCAGATGGGGGGAAGAATTATGCTTGAATTAACACGTAAGTACTTTCCAATTTATAAAACGTCATAAAAGGGATGAATCTTACGTTTTGTGTCACAAGCATCTTCAGCATTTTTTGTGACTTATGTTCCATTTCCTGCTCAACAGCTATGCAACAGTATACCTGCAGCACATATTTGCTGTGACTGAATAAGATTTCTTGTACAAATCAAAATCAGGCAAAGCTGTAGAGGTGAATTCAGGCTGACGGCTATCTCAAAGCCCACCCTAGAGAAAACATAAACACCACATATATGCTTTTTAGAGTCATACTGAACACCCTGCTGTTGTACAGTGAGTGCGAAAGGCCAATTTTTGTTGCCAGCCCAGGGTCATGAGTTTTTCAGTGTAAATCAGTGTCATGTTCATCCATTTTAAAACCTTTCTCAGCTGGACAACCACACACCTGATTGTCTGTCAACTGTATCAGTCAAGAGCCATTCCGTAAGAGCTGGTAGACATGCACTAAAGATGCAGTACAAGTGATAACAATGGGTAAATCAAACCTGGACTGCTTATTTGGAGCTACATGTGGGTCAGTTTCTATTACAGAAAGGATAAGAAGTGGGGTGGAAAGGAAAGGAATGATGGTACTATCTTGGTTTTCAAAGGAGAAAGCGTTCATCTGGTCTGATCTGAAATTAGTACAGAAGATACATTCTTAAGTTTTCTTCTTTATTGAAAGTCTTTCAGAAACAAATATCTTGCAGCTGGAGGTAAAGGGAAATTACTCCTACAGCTATGCTGCCTTTTGTGCCCAGGGGTAATATTTTCATATCTCCGTAACACCCATATATCATGGGAGAGATTCTTACCTGCTATAACTGGCAGAAATCTGTAACGTCCCCTTGAGGATGAGCACGATAGTTCTTTCTCTGCACATTATCGCTTGTGCAATGACAGATCAGTGTACCTAACACTAATAAACTGACTTCAATTCAATCTGCACAGTACCAGCGTTAATGACAATATACATGGAAAACACCCTTGGAACACTTTCTAATATTCATTTGTCTCCAGGAAAAAAATGTTGGTTGGTTTTGTATTAAGTGGACATTATCTCCAAGAATGTTAGATGAATTAAAACAGCTTTCAGCCTTCTTAACACAGTCTATCAAACGCAAACAGAAGTTTGATTTTCTGTAAACAAACTGTCATCCTGTTTTATGATGATACCTACTTGTACCACCAGAACAGATGACAATAACATAAGTTCTGTTGCTATCTTCTCACATCTGTCAGGAGCACATTTCTGAAGGGATCCAAATATTAGCTGTGCAGATTTGCTGGAAATAATAGAAAAGCACAATTCAAAATAAAGGGATTCACTCACAGTTTGGCTAGTGGGAAGAAAAACCTACTTGCCTTTAGCAGTATTTTTCACTCCATTCTTCTCCTACCCAGGAATGTGTCAAGTCCTCCCTCAGGAAATTTGACTCCGTTGTCCTCAGACATCTATGGCCTACTGTCAGCAGAATCTACCTTTACTAATAAAGATAATAGAAAAAGCATTTCTGTGTACAAAGAAAATGACCATTTATGGGAGATATCTTAGACTTCTCAGCCATCAAAAGGCTTTTGTTATATTCACAGACATCTTATCAATCCACGAGTTTTTGTCATTATTTTCTTATTTCTTTTTCTCCCCCATCATTTAATGATGGGAAAATATTCCAGACACCTTGGAGGGAGGTGGGCTGAACTCTGTGGACGTTGTATATATTCACTGGTGTTAGGAGAGGTTCATTTGGTGAAGAGCTGTAAATTTGGGTGTTTGAATAGGAGTTACATTGTTAGCTGGCTGAAGCAAATTGTTGTTTTGTAGATTGGAAGCAGAAACTCAAGAAGATACAGCAACTGCCCACAGAAATGAAAACAGAACCAAAAGGAAAATTATAGACATAATAAAGATTACTTTGAAAGCTTGGTTATATTTTTACCTTCAGATTCCTGAGGCATAGGTAAATCACCTTAGTTCTGCTGTGGTTTTTCATATCATAAATATTCTGTACGAACTTGTAGTCCTGTAAGTCACAGTGCATGTTCCTATGTCATAATATAATACTGAGTAGTTACATGTTGTTCTACCAGAAATTCACAGTTTAAATGAAAGTGGATTTTTAAGCATGAGGTCTGAAAATAGAGACAAATGTCTTTGGCATCCTTCTAGATACCACTGTATTTTGTCAAAGTTATCAGCCTAACTTCACTCATAGAATGTCAGGTGAAATCAGCAGCATTGTAACAGAATGGACTTGGCTCAATGGGACTGAGCTAAGGGTGTTTTTTAGTTTGTGTTGTATGAGGCACAGCATAAAACTCTGCAGTTCTTCAAATGTGTTTCAACCCTACTTTGCAAACACCTTTGCCATTTCATAAGTGGGTCATTTTCTGTCATAAACTTAGACATTTTTCTTGACTAATTCAACCAAATTCTGCTTATTGCTTAAATTACTCACCTACAATACAGCTGATTAGAAATTGTTACATCCCAAGACAATTTTGACTTAAGAGTTTATATGTAGAAGCAATAGCCCAAGAAAACGGTGATACAAGTTAAAGCATATTGCTTTCTTCTAATTTTATTTGACTCCAAAATAAGCCCAGGACTTCCACTGAGTAGAGTTTCAGTAGGTTTCCTATCAGTGCATCTCTCTTAGTGTTTTAGTTCACATCAGGTGCAAATCACGTAAACATCCCTCATTTACCACATTTTCATTTGCTTTGTGCAATAATCTCAGAGAGCAGAACTGGAGACCATTTGGATGAGCGAAACTGGAAAATGTATTCTGGGAGTGCACCTCAGCAGTCCCAACCACTAACAGGCTTCAGCCCACAAGCTCAGACTACAGTTACCACAATATAAAACTCTTCAAATCTGTGTAGTGTGGGTATCACGCCCACAAACTGTTTCTTACTACGAATCTTCTGCTATTAGCCATCAATATTTACTAATATAGACATAGCCTCTGGTCACATTAATAATGTAATAAAGCTAGCTACAGAGGCAACAGAATCCCCTTGCCAATTTTTTGATTACCTTAAATGATTCCTTGTAAAGCATCACTTTGAAGAATATTTCCTATGGTGTTTCATCCCTAACAGTGTCAGCAAGACAGTACAGAGAATGTTTTTGATGTATGGCATCAGAATAATGAGAAACAAGGTTGCAGCTCTCCTACTGAAGTGCTGCTAGGAGACATTGTCTGCCTTCAGGGCTAGAAATGTCCATCTTCACAAAAAGGAAACTTTTTCTGCATTTGCCAAATTGCCCTAACACCCATGGGAAACATTGGTTCTCTTCCTCAGAGCAACCATTGCAATAACATGATAACCTGCAGTGGACTCTGCTGGCAGAAACTGTCTTACCTTCCTCCATTTCAGTAGAGTTAGGCCTAAGACACATGGACAAGTGTTCCTGTGCCACTGTCCTTGACAGCAACTTCAGCTATTCCTTCAACACTTCTGCCTCCCTGGAGTTTTCCATACCACCCCATGATCAGGCTTGTGGTCCTACTCATGGACCTTAAGTAGCATCCAACCTTCCTAACCTAATCTCAGCAGCATCTCACCCAGCCTCATTAACACCCTTGTCATGCAGCACATGCTGCCCACTCTCCAACATGGGTGAGGATCACACAGGTCGTATACAACCCTAACTCATAGTGGATATTGCTGCAACACAGAAACAATCTATTGTGCCTGATAGAGGGCAACAGGTAAGACTTTTTTATGTGACCTTGTGACTAAAGTGCCTCTGCAGCTGGAAAATAGCCAGAGCTTAGGTATCTAAGACATGACATTTCCAAAAGAGATCATTATGCAAGGTCAGTACCTTGACATGCTTATTTCAGGAATAAGATGGACCCTTGCACCCAGAAGTATTTAAATCTGGGAACTTGTGTTAATCTATGAAAGAAGCCCGCTATACAGTTGTAATTCTGATTGAATTTGCTTCTAGCTCTCAGTAAGGCTCAGCTAACACATGAAATTTAGGAAGCAGTTGCAGCATTTTGAATAAGCAACTCAACAAGAGTAAGAAATTACTGCAAAATAGAGCTACTGCATTTGCTTTCTAGAGATAGAGTATGCTAATATGTTTCATCTCAAAGACTTACAAGGAGATGGGGAAAGAAGAGGATATAGCAGCCTGTTGAAATTTAAATAGTAACAAGACTATGTGAAGAAAAACGACAAAAAATTTCATTCACTTTTTGGATTAATTAAAAATGCTGCATTTCTACACCCTGATTGTGATTTTTTCTTAAATGATTCTTTAACATTTCATTGACAATCTCCTATGGCTTAACACTTTATTGCATGTAATGGGCTTCAGCCACCATCCCATATTTCTTCCCACAATCCAACTTAATATTTGGGCCAAAGCACAGATTTTGGGGACCGTTAAGAAGATATTGTCTGATCCTAACCTTTTTGTAAAAGGAGAACAAACAGGTTCTAAAAATTCTACATCAGCTCTAAAAATAGAGCACCTGCTGTGTTCAGAGAATATGTCTGACATAAGAAGAAAATCATACATGTGATATGTGCAATAATTTAAATAACTTTTAAGAAAAAACAGTTAGTAAATCATGTTCCTGATGAGGATCTCCATACTATTGTCCTGTTAGATATGTTTAAACATGCAGCTCCATCTTAACACTTCATTTCTCTTTTATGTACTCATATAGAAAACTATTCCCTCTGATCCTTCTAAGAAGCAGCTTAGAAAAATCAATTATGTGAATTGTGTTGTATATTTCATCTGGTATCTGGGGACTTCCAGAGGAAGGGCACTCCCTGGCAGCTCATGAAGGGATTCATATAACTTCATCTGAGCTGTTTAAAATCTGGAGATCTAACATAAGTTGGTTGACTGCCTGCTCTCTCTGACCAAGTTTTCACACCAGCAGGAGAGATCAAGAAAGATCCTGAAGACAGGTGGAATCAGTTGTGACCTGGAAATGTTTTTTCTCTCTCCATTGGCTATCAAGTATGCCTAGATCACACTAGAAAACTGGATATTTTAAACGGTGAGAGAATATGAGATGTATCCTACATGAAGGAAAGAAGAGAAAAAGTCAGATTCAGTAACACATCCAACCTGTACCATAGTTATTCCAACCCTGGTATTCTGGTATTTCATGCTCAAAACTGTGCTTTACTTCACGTTATTCCAAAGTTACGATTATACAATAAATTATAACATTCTGTGACCAGAATTAAAAGTCAGATAAGTAGAATAAAAAAAAATAAGTTTACAAATAAAATTATTAAGAAATTCAGACTTAGTTATTTTATCCATTCCAATTTTAAAAATCTTTTAGCGTGTGAATATATTCACTAAGTCCATAATTTGCAGCAATATATCCAATCTGTCTTCATGCGCATACTGTGGACTCTTCTTGAACTTCCAAACCAGTGCATTCAGTAAAAGAAAGGATCTCTGCCAGTGGTTTTGACAGGTTGATAAGTGAATTCTCCTTCTAGTCCTCCAGGTAAGTTGACATTTTCTTCTGCCCTCAAACTGCAATGTAAATGTTCTTTAAATCACCTGCCTGGGCAAACTCAGCCATTTACTTGATAGTCTACAACAACAGTCAAAATATTGTTGTGTAATTCTAACCCCACAAGATGGTGAAGCTTGAGCTTCACATAGGGTTATAAATTTATTTACTCTATTGACACCTAGCATCAGTGTTAGTTTCTAGTTTCCTGGTCAAGGGTACATCAACATCGAATTTGTGTTAGCTGAAGAACGAAAAGATTCCATGGGAAATTGCATTATTTTCTGATCCAAGCATATAAGTTGAGCCACTGATAATGTCTTAATTGCCACTATATTGCCAAAAGCTGATGCAAACTCAAAATTACAATGTAGTTGGAAGTCTTTGTAGTGAAGCTTAGAAGTAAAAGTATCACTCTTTCAGGAGCTTTTAAAATTGTTAATTTGTCACAAAATAATAAACTTCTTTTTCAACTCATTATATTCAGAGATACATTGCTTTAATACAACTTTGTCAAATCAATTCTCTCTCAAGTAGGATGTACCAAAGTATAAGTATTTAATTTGGATAGTTGGTGAACTATAATATTTGGTAATTATAGCGTTTATGTTTATTCACTACATTATCCAAAACATTTCTCTCACAGGTACCTTGGCACAACAACCTCAAAGAAGTAAAATCTCCATGGCAGAAAGTGAATGATTTTTAGGTTTACCATGAATTGGTTGTCAGAGAGTTATGAACATATGGAAAAGCTAAAACCATAAACCAGTTTAAGACAAGCCTTAAAATCTTACTTTGTTTGTATTTATTGTAAAGAAAATTGTAATAATGTTACTAATAAAAGCTAACAATACTTACCCAACTATCTAGGAATCTTACTTTGTCAATATTTCTGAAGCAGCTTTAAAACACTAGGAGAAACAGAAATAAGCAATTTCAGAGTGCAAACAATGAGTTTATGTACTTATAAAACCCTTTTTTTTTGTATTTTCATCCATTTCCACCTTGTATGCCTGTTCATCCATCTCTGTCTGTGGGAATTTCACAGAGCACCAAGCACCCCCTCTCGAATGCTTGGAAGTCTCGTATGGTATTTATAGAGAACAATGAAGAGAAAATTAACTGGATGATAAATGGTCCCTTCCTGAAGAAATATTCACTCACATCGACTTTACTGAAGAGAGGTCTCCTACACAAGCCTGCTTTTTGGTCTGGTTTGGTGAACAAACCACAGAGTATCTAAATAACTTCCTATACTCAGACTGATTTGTTTTCTGATTTCAGACAGATGTAGCAAGATCTGATATCTGAGAAGCTTAGGAGTCCAAAAAACACCATAAGTAGGAAGGCAGGAAGAATGAATCCAGACATTTGAAGGTTTTGTGACTGGCAAGGCATTTGAAATGAGTTCATGTTTAAGCTGGTCTAGCTTAACTGTTTGATTCTTCTACCATTTGGTGAGGGTCTTGGAGGCAAAGCCCAAGGCGAGGACTCTGAAGTGCTGGAAAGATTTACTGGATGAGACAGAAACAGTCTGATATCAAACACAGTTTTACTGCTTGGCCAAATGAAGCGCTTTTCAGCTGTTTGTTAACTGATCTCCAAGGTTAAACAGCATCATCTCTCTCTCTTAGTGGAATAATAGAGGAAAACAAGTAACCACTGCTAACAAAATGAGGCCTCCACACCCAGCTTGATGGTGTTGCTCTCTCCATCTGATTTCTACTGGAAGTAGATTTTAGAGGATTTGCCCCCTGTACAACAACTCCACAAGGCAGCAACCACTGCCAAAGGAACTCAGCACAGTGGACATAAGGTTTTCTGAAATAATGCATGGGACATCAGGTCAGGCAGACATACCTAGAGTGCAGGTGTGTCTGATTAATGAACAAGTGGGCCAAAGAAGATAGCAGGAGCTGCTGAAGGGTCTGAGAGGGGTGGAGGATGCAAGCTGCTTTACAGTATACAATGACTTCAGGCTGCCTAAGTGACAAATAGGCACGGCATTCTTTAACTCCGTCATGCTCCCAACAGCAAAGGATGCTTTATTAAACTTTGGTAGTTCTTACAGTACAACTTCTTGAGCTGAAGTGACAATAGTTTTTGTTTTGGACATGGAAGATGTTTGTCTCCAGTTCTCTGAAAATGACTGTCACTGTTTATGATGTAAATTCCTGACATCTGTGGGAAATCTTATAAAAATTCCATTTCCTGACAAAATGATCTTATTCTTGCAGGTGAGTCAAAAAGCCCATTAAAACCGCTTTTACTTGAGACATCTCCTCCCTTTTGTTGCCTGAAATAGGGGAAGTTAGGGAGTACCCAGCATGTAAAAATGAAGATTGGCTTTAAAAAAAATGGGTCCTGAAATGTGGGAATGAAGATACATTTCCCTAGATGCTCTCTGAGCAGCTGTGCTCTGGGATCCTGCTAACTTATTTTTCTGACTGAACTTTAACTGTTGCCTTTGTGGATAAGCATGTGCTGTGCTTCATTTCACTTGAATTTCAGGCTAGGAGCACAAAATAATACAAATCAAACCTTTTATCCCTGAGATGTTCCCTCACTTTACCAAAATTACATCATGTTTTCAATGAACCCCATCTTTACCGAGGTAAAACAGCCTTCAGTTTCTCATATTCGTTTTCATATTGGCTACTTTGATACGTATTGGGGTTTTTGCCTTGGAGTCAAGGAAAATAAAACAGTAATTGTCCTTGGAGACTGTCCCCTGAGCTAACTACATCCTACAGCAACAGAACAAAGGTAATTCTGTGCCTCTTTTGAACTTCTTGAGAATCCCTTAATATGCATCATTCTGCCTGGTGCACTTTCCATGTCATCCACTTTTTGGTTTATTTTTAAGATTCATTTGGTTTAGTTAGTTATTCCAGAAGCCCCAGACAATATTTTCCAGATCACTTGCTCGGTGAGCATTTATGCATGTTCTCTGTGAAGACTTTGAAATTACTTTTGTTTCCATTAATTTCATCTCACATCCTTCTGCTGCAGTTAATTATTTCTGCTAAACAATGTATTTCTAACATGTTCCCCTTTAGCACTGCTGTAAGAGATGTCAGGGAAGTTCCTTGTTACTTTTGGCTCCTTGGCTTATATTCCATTTTGCCTTTCAACAGTGCTTGTATCTTGAACACACAAGAAAGCCTTTTCCATCAGTACCATATAATCCTTTTTCCTGTTGCCTTCAAGGCATGAAGCATACACTCTCGTTCCATTTCTCTCCTTTACTTCTCTGCACATTGATAGACCTGCTTACTCCATCACTAAAACCACACTTGCATCTGGATTTCACGAGTCCTGGGAGAAAAAATCTTTAAAGTATATCATAAACTTAATATATATGTATAAACATACGTATGTGTCTTAACAAAAAAAAAAAAGAACCATCAGTTATAATGGAATACCTTTAAGAAAATGTTAGCATACCAAAGGCCTTGTTCCTGTTTCTCTTCATGTGTTCAAGAGTTTCGCAAGAGATTAGTAGGACCTTCAAAATGGAGTGTGTTGCCTGGTATAGGAAAAAAACCCAGAGCCACAGTATCTAACAACACCTACTTACTGGCCACAGAAAGACTGCCCAGACTGCCACAGTCTAGTCTAGAAACATCAGTACACAATGCAGCAGACAACATGAGACACCATCAGAGATTCAGAGGGGACATCTCACTATCCACGCTCCACCATAATGTTATCTGAAAGACTCTAGGCACCCCATTCACTTTCACAGTTTCCTATCTCATTTTCCAATGTTACTTCACAACAGTTAGATCTCAAGATTCTTGAGAGACACTGTTTCATTGTGATTGTCCTGGGCATCTCACAATTTAATCCATAATGTCACAGACTGTGACAGCTACGGTGGGACTGCCAGCATTTTCCCTTGCCTGCCCCTCACACTGGCATTTTTCTGCCAACCTGCCAGCACAGCAGATTCTGTTGCTGCCAAGCACTGCCCATGTCAGGGGCTGGCCAATTTTAAGGAAGGCACCACCGGAGTGGCATGCACTGTGAGCCCCAGACTCATTGGAATGTGGGGCTCCTGCTGTATTAATAAAATCTGCTTTATACAGTTTCAGTTCCTTCTGTCCAGTAATGATCCAGTCAAGCACAGAGGCAAAGGGAGAAAATCAGCAAAAGTAATTTGAGTTTTCACTGTGAAGCCTGTCATAGCCATCTGAAAATCCTACTTTCTATCTTTCTAGAGGAATCGCTGAACACGTCAAGCCTGCAAAAGGTGTGTTAATAGGTGCAAATTACTGAGCTCCCTACGACACACTTTGTAGTACTCAGGGTGTCTGAAGTGTACCGGCTCTCTACTACTTTAACAGTGAAGATTTATTCAAAGAAGCCAGGGAGGCAACACAGCCTCTTATTATAGATACCCAACTCATTCTGAGTAACAGCTGCTTTAATTTTTAAAATGAAATTGTTAACCTTTAAATTTCTTTGCAAGTTCTTGTGTTTATCAGGTGAAGAACATGTTGGAAATCTATTTCTGCTTCCTCACACAATGAAGTGTTGGCTGCATGCTAAACTTCCATGTGATCTGAAGGGGAATATACATTGAGTGAACATTCCCTGGCGGGTCTGTCCCAGTATTGCTCACACTGATCCGGCTGATTTTGACAGGTTGGAGACTGGTGAACAAGTGCAGTCTAGTTTCCACAGGGAGCCCTCCTGCAAAAAAAGCACAAGGAAATGTGTCTCTGTTCCTGTGCCATTATGTTAAAGTGTCAGAAAATTCACAATTCAACCTGAAGATACTCAAGAATCTGGAATTAAAATATTATCCATGGTCTTTTTAAGACGTACTTTTCTCTAAGGATGCAAATGAAGAATGTCACCTATTTAACCATGGCGAGATATGTTAGATACAGGAGACACAGTGACATCCCACAACCACAATGCTACAGCATCTCTTGTCTCTTTCCGACTTGAATTTACCAAGGCACTAAGAGGATGGTAACTTGCTTTTCCTCTATGTGTTACTACAAAATACACGGTGTGCATATATGGTTATTTGGATCACACACATCTGCATCCACTCCTTTGCATCCTGCTATCTTTGAAGATTTTCCCTAACTTCCTAACACCATGAACCTGATGGAAAGCACTTGGTCCCAGTTACAGCATCTGCCTCCTCACCTTATAACTTTGGTCAAGTTTCACATTCCTGAGTCTCCCATTGCTTTTCACCTAGTGCCCCTGATTACTTTTCCCCTAGTCTTACCGTGTTTTTCCCCAATACTATGTACCTTCCATGGGAGCCACCTCAAACTCGCTACTGGTGTTCCTGCTTGTCATGCTATTAACACTGGTTGGAGCATGCTACTGAGGCATCAGTGATACATATTTCTCAACTTTTAAGTCTCTGTGCACATGTATTTTTTGTGGTGTTTATCAAATACTTAAATGACTGTAACTTGCTTTGTTGTGCACTGTGCTTGGTTTTCCCTGGTATAAAATAAAAGCACCAAAACGAGAGTGAAGAGGGAGCAAGCAGCAATGTTTCTCATGCCAGCAGCAGTCACTTTCCATGAGCACCCACATAACAACAGCTTCGGGGTCTGCAGGTGCAGGGACATGAGAACAACAGCACCAGACTAAAAGCATGGGAATGCAAAGGAAAACTGCCTGTGAGGCTCCAGGCAGCTCAGGTGAAAGGTTACAGAGCTGCAAATAGCAGACCTGTAGCGTTACAGATCCTGAAGCACTAAGGCACCTCAGGCACCATGCATCTTTATTTTTTGTTTACCTTCTTCACCCCACATATGATTTCACAGATGCCTGACGTACTACCTGTCTTCATCTCTCTCCAACCAGGGAAGTCTAGTTAGTCATTCTTCATGCAGAGCCTGACTGGTATCTGTGATCATCCTCGTCCTCTATCTCGGTGTTATTTTCAGTTCTATCTCAATCTGTGGAGATGGTTGCACTAGAATTATACACAATTTTCAAGACATGGTGCATGAAAGTATTATAGAGTGGTCTTTTGATGTTCTCTGTTGTGTTCTTCCTCTCCTAAATAATTCTTCACATTGTATTTGTTTTTTCACTGCAACGGAGTAATTCAGTGACCTTTTGATTTTATAATCCCTGAATCTTGTTCACAGTAAGCAGAACCAGCCAAATAGTTGTAATACACTGTGAATCTTTATATTTTGAAGGTTTTCTACATAAATTATTCCAGCTGAAGCTGGATCACCACATGAACATGGGCACTCTGAAGGTAAAAACTCTGTATGTATGCAGACATGTAAAACGTCATGTTGAAGAATGTTTATTCAAATAATTTAGACACAGAATATTTTACATGTGTTGAGAGAAATACCCACGATTTTGTAGTCATTTGCTCTGGGGAGAGGACTTGTCAGGTTTTAGAATTCCAAAAACTCTTATTTAACTTTCAATAAAGCTCCTAAAACATAGGCTTCTCTTCAGAAATACCTAGAAGTGCTGTTGTCACACTGTAAGCAACCAACCTTCTGTGCAATTGACTTAGAGTCAATCATGAAAAACATTTTCAAATGAATATTCATTATGGAAGCTTTTTTTTTTGATTGCTGTGGAACTCAATAGAGGTACTGGGACAATGCCGACAATGCCACTATTTGTATATAAAGTGAATAAAGACAGTGTGTTCATCGCATATGAAAGGTGTTTATTCTTCTTGGGCTGCCATTTCTGATGTGGAAGCTCAAGAACTAAGGCAAAAATTAACCCATTCCTGCTTGTGTGTGGAGAATTACAGCATTAGCAACATCAGTCCAATGCTAAGGAATTTCACTTAGCAGAATCCATTGAGGACCTGAAGGATCCGAAGGTCTGGCTCCCAGGCACTTCAGGGATTTGAATCTGCTTCTCAATGCAATGTGAAACTCATTTGCATATAAATTCCCATTGTAGTAAAATGTTTTATGCTTCCCATGTAGCTGAGTTGGAGTAGAATGGGTCACTGAGGAGAAAGGAAAATATTTTAATCTTTTGGAGACTTTGGGGTGACCCCCATCACCTCCTCCTCTGCTTCGCTCACAAGCAGCATCTTGGAGGCCAAAGTGCCCCTTTGCCTGAGGGGCGGTTTCTCAGGGCAGGCTACAGCACAGTGAGTGGGAATGAAGCACACAGACCCTGAAGCCCTGTACCCTGACCCTACATGGCAAACTGTCCTCTATTTAACATGCCAGCTGTTAGCCTGTCCCCAGCAGTGCATTTTGTTCTATAGGACTAGCCACAAAGATTCTGCAATAAAGTATCATCACAGTCAATCACAGATCCTTAATGACTTTTGCATTCTTGATTATTTTCAAAAGGAAATATCAGAGATTCAGCTGACAGAGAATGCAGAGATAGAATCAGTAATAATATCAAAGCAAGTGAATAAAAAAAAATTCAGAGGGTAGTGTTATCACAAGGTAATAGATTTATGTTAATCCATTTTTAGTAAATTTTTGTACCTATAAATGTTTCTTCTTTCCAATTCTTTTGTATTACTTCTTAATCTAAAAATATTTTTCTATCTTCACTCAAAAAGATTGAGTTCCTTTCTGTTGAATAAAAATAAATAAATAAATATAAATTATAATTGTTGAGTGAATCTAGTTAGCAGAAGTACATGGTTAATTTTGTATTGCAGTATAAAGCCATTCTAAACTATTTTTTTCATTATAGTCATGGCTTTGCAAGGCATTTTTGGTGGAAATGTAAAGTCCTTTTTCATTCAACAAAGTCCTTAAAAACCTGCTTAAATAATAACCTGATTTTTTTTTTAATTGAGCTAAAATCTGTTATAAACTTCTTCACAATGTAAAACACAGACAGGTAATTCACTTCCTCAGAACTGTAAAGTTTATCTCTAATTGTATAACATTAACGCAGTCAGGGCAGAAACCTTAAACCTTTCATTTGTTGAAAAATGCACTTCATGGAATTTGTGAATTCAGGCAAATATAACAAGAGTTTTTGTCAGTAAAAAAAGCAGTTGTTCCTTAAGCTGGAACACTTTGTTTTGACTTATTTAAGTAACACTTTTCATATGTTTTACTTTGAGACAATCTTTCATTTCAAACCTGGCAGAGCCTGGTTGGGCAAAGGTACTTGCCAGAGATGCTATTCTTCTCTATTAACTATGTGAGATGGGCTCACTGCAGCTCTCTGTTTTCATGGCTCCATCAGGTGCCTTGTATTAGGTGGTAAGAACTTGCTATGCCCTTTCTTCAGAGACAAAATTGAAGAAAATCATAAAGTCCTTTGAAAAAGAAAATAAATAAAAACCATTCCAGTTAAATGTAGCCAAAGGATCTCATAGAAGACGTAAGCCAGGACTTTGAGAGCACTTAACAACATCCGTATTCACACTGCAGAAAAAAAGCGTGGTCTAACTCTTAGATGAACTGATGACTGAAAAAAACAGAGAGACTGTGGTATTTCCATCCTTGGAGATGTTCAAAACTCAAACGAATTAAGCCCTGGCCGAGCCAGCCTGAGGCTGAAGGTAGCCCTGCAGTGAGCCCAGGGTGGGATGAGATGACCCTCTGAGGTCCCTACCAACCCCAGCTATTTTATGAGCATGATTTTCAAAGCAGTTCTACGCTACTGAGCCTGATTTTCATAAGGGCAACTGAGTTTAAACACAGAAGCACTAGCAGGATAACATAAATAAGTGATCAACCCAACATCAAGTTACTCTTGTAGTTAACTGAGTAGACCAGAAGCTGCAATTAATCTGCAACATCACATTTAAATTAAAGTGAGCATTAATAAAGGAATTGTTCCAAAATTTCTTTACACAGTTCTAAATAACAGATAAATGACTCAAAGGACTGTGTGAGGGAAGCTACTATTCAGTAGATATAGCTGATGGAACAGTCCTGCAAGGCACTATCAAACTGTAAACTATAAACTCGTTCAAAATTAGAGAAATGAGGAATTTTATGATAAGTATGGAACATTAGCAGATCAGCTGGTTTACCAATCTGAAACTGTTAGAACTTACAACCAAAAAAATTCATACCTTACTTTAACAGCTAGAACACTCTGTGAAAAATTTGCCACTAGCAGTATAGCTGTATTTTCCAGAAACCATTTGGAATACTGGCCTCTAAAAGGGAGAAGTTCCCATACTGGGTTTGACAATGAGAATGAAAATAGTGAGGATATATATTGCTTTTAAACTTTGCAGAATCACAGACAGAGTAATTTTTAATACCTAATGTAAGGACACATTTATTAATAATCAGAGAAATTTTTTTAATTCTGAGGAAACGGGACAGCATCATTGGATTGCTCTCATTAAATTTGCCAGAGCCATTCACCCCCTGATTTTGTAAGTCACCTGCACAAATCACTTACTTTTCTTACAATGTACTCCAAAGTGATATAACTGCGTGTTTTACCACTTGTGTAAGTCATCACTATTCCACTACATCAACACAAAAAAACTCCCAAAAAAATAAACCCAAAGACAATGACTATTATTCCTTGTCAATAACTTGTTCTTGATCTGTGCAAGCAAAAGTCCCAAGATACTGAACAATCTTGTCTAGCGCACAAAAAAGCCCATGACAGAAATACTAACCGTAAGATCATCCTATATCTATCCTGTAATACCCTGCCACATTCATTATATATTTTTCAATTTCTGCAGAAAACGCTTCTTTCACAAATTAAATGTGATTTTTCCCCAGAGCATGTTGAATAAATGGGTCGAAAAAATATAAACCAGGATTGTGAGGTATGCACCTGAAGGTTCATTTCCTGGTTTTGGCGCTTCTATACATCAGAGTGATTGCAGTGGTCATGGTGTGATTTTCATTGATTTGGGTTTTGGACATGTCCATGTGTGGGTGTGCGTCGGGGCCTGGAAGTGGGTGTGCGTGCGTGCATGCGCATTCTCTTTGACTCCTATCACCTGGCCCTGTTGTTCATCAGTAAGGCTCAAATCTTAATTCAGTCTCTTCTAAATATTTATATGTCGGTCTCCGAACTCTTGACAATACACTGTTTTTCTCAAGAATCCTCCCTCATTCAATGCACTGGTTGCAACCTTCTCCTGGGGAAGGCTGTCTGCCTTTTAGGAAGTACTGTAAAACGAATGCAGATAGAACAAAATGTAAAGTGTAAAAAATGTAAGATCATGTAGAAAGAGATCATTGATCCAGCAGCTTTGCAGCCTGGCACTTAACATAGTCATGAATGAGCTATTAATTCACAGATTAATTCATGGATACTATGGCTCTACATGTGAAAAAGTGTCACCAAGAGAAACTGTGAACAACCGACCGTAGGTTATCTTCAAATCTAGCCATAAAGACTTCATCTGCAGGGAAGTAGGTTTAAACTGTCCCAACAGAGAGGAGAGTTACATCTGGGTTTCCAGCAGGCTGAAGTACTAAGATATGTCATAAAAGCAGAATATAAATATCTCTGAAGCATAGACCTTCACTTTCTGGTCTTGAAAAGGCAGCATTACATTTTGGATTAAGGATGTTTGACTGGGCCCAAAATAAATTTGCTTGATGTCTTTTTATATCAAGCTAGAAGCTTTATTTTATGTCTTTGCTTCACTTCGTTGTAAATACTGGATGAAGTTCTTGTCTTACATACAAATGTGGAAAGGGCAGAATTTGTCCATGTAATATCAAATTAATGTACATTTCTCGTATAGCACTTTTTTAGATTATGACATGGAAAGATGTATGAACAATTTTCAGCAAAATTTTTAAAAAGCAAAATTGCCTCATCTCCATTTTTTACAAATGAGACTTGAGAACTGGATTCAGTAAGAACAGATAAATTTTAGAAGAATACTGACTTTTAAGGAAAATATTTATTTTGCATCAGTCATTCCTGATTTGCATTCAGTATGAATTCTTGATATGGTAGAAGAGTAGTTATCTATCTCTTTTTATACAATTCATGCTAACTAGAAGCAATATTGGGAAGCAATTTTGGGGACGAGGTAGCAGAAAGAAGTCCCAAGGCCATCAAAAGGGACTTCAGGGCACTAGGGCGACTGGTTGCGGGATCAGGGGCGCAGGTGGTGTTTTCCTCCATCCCATCAGTGGCAGGGGACAGCACTG
>Ga0065711_1031105_pt1 | contig 30559 bp, 41 predicted proteins | sample Hoacrofraction12_FD_59098 | JGI IMG/M metagenome (GOLD analysis project Ga0065711, IMG submission 59098) | Hoatzin crop microbial communities from Cojedes, Venezuela - Epithelial fraction 12 v2 (version 2) | ecosystem: Host-associated > Birds > Digestive system > Esophagus > Crop | place... | reverse complement strand
CACCGCCCGCCTCCGGGCTGCGAGCACCGCGCCAAGCGGCGGGGCGGTGGAAGGGGGGGTCCCCACAGCCCCCCGGGATCCCCTGGGCGCGGGGACCCCTCCGTTGCTCGCCCTCACGCGTCTCCCCTTTCGCTCCCCTCCCGGTGCTCGCATTTATTCGTTCATTCATTTATTTTCACACCGCGCAGCCCCGCTGCTCGGCCGGCAGTGCGGAGGGCAGGGCCCGTCCCCGGGAGCGAGCCCACCGGGGGGCTGTGCCCACCCCTCCTCGCACCCCCCCCCAGCCGAGGAGGGCTCCCGGCAGGCTGCGAGCAGTGCGGCTCCGGCAGCCCTGCCCGGGTGAGGCAGTGGGGCCTGGAAAAGCAACTGTCACCTCCGGTCACACCTCGGTGAGTCATGGTTTTATTGCAGGGTGTCTGGGCTAGGGTGCAGAGAGCACCTGCGAGCTCCCAAAAGCACCCGCGAGCTCCCGGCTGCCCTTGCGATGCCTTCGCAAGCTCTGCTGCCTCAGATGGGTCCTCACCTGCCTGCTGGTCCCCGTGGGACTTGGGATGGGAGAGCGGAAGTCCCGGGGTCCTGGGGACAGCGTGCTCCAGGCGTGCCCCTTCCCTCGATGCCTCCCCGGGCCCCGGTGTTCCCGCAAGGAGAGCCAGTGTGCCCTGCCAGCGGGCTGGATCTGCAGCCTGGCCCTGCCGAAGGCCTCAGCGCTCTTTGATGGAGATGCTGGGGTAGCTCCCTGCAAGGACCAGGCACCCACGGGCTGCAGGACCTCTCACCAAGCAGCGCCCGCCTTCTCGGGCGGTTGCAGCGCAGGTTTCTCGCCAGGATGCTGGAAAGTCCGTTCCGCTTCGCCGCAGCGCGAGGATGGGAGCGTTGCTTTCCGCTGAGCTACGCCAACCTGTTGCGCAGCTCCCTTCGCTGCACACATGCTCGGCTCGGCTGCGATGACTGCACCATCTAGAGGCTGTGCTGGCCTGCTCCGAGGAGCCCTGGCTCCGGCTCAGCCCAAATCGCCCCGCTTGTCCCCCGCAAGAAGCGAGCTCAGCCCCTGCAAGGGCTGCTTCCTGCTGGGCAGGAGAAAGGAGCTGGAGAGTTGTCCCCGCTGGGTGGAAAACCCTGCTTTCCTCCAAGACTTTCCTGCAGCAGGGCCATCTCTGCTCCTGCAGAAACGTCAGCTTCTCTGCGTCTGTGTGGAGTTGTTTGTTTTTTTTTTCTGGGTGTCAATTCTCATGAAGCCAATTTAGAAGAACACGTGAAGTGAGAACCCAGGGAAGGTCAAAGCCCACCGTGGAAGGGCAGGGAAAGCAGCTGCGGGGTTTGTCAGGATTTACCCTGTTGATCTAATGTGAGCCGGAGTTCTGGACAGAGAGAGGGAATTAAACTCTCTGGAGACAACGTGAGATTTATCAGGCACTGGCAGCCCTCTTTGGCGGGCTGGAGAGCCTCAGCAGAGGGAAGAACCGAGCAAGTGACCCTGTGGATCCAAGGCAAGATCTCCAAGGATCTGTGGAGCCGTGAAGGCGAACTTAAGAGATCGCTGGTGACCAAAGATTTCCATTTTGCAAGAGGCGCAGGCGGTCGATAGACACGCACTGTGCTCCTCGCTGCGCAGAGAGCTGTCTGGGAAGCTTCACATGCACATAGATCACTGGATGCCACCTATTTTTGGGGGACCGGTGCCTGCCATCTGCAGTCTCTGCTCAGGCGTGTTTCTGAGAGGCAGGTCCAGGCTGTAAAAGCGTGGGGGAAAAAGTGTCCCAGCCTCAGGAGCCACCTCTCCACAGCCAGAGGAGCTGCCTGGCAAAGCTCCTTGCTCTCTGACAGCAAGGAAAGCCTGTTGCTGGCATTGTCGTTCCCCGTCTGCCCTTCGCTTGGGTGTTACGGTACGAGTCATCGATCCATACCTTGTCTTCTCTGTTTCCCAGAAAGCAGGGCCAATATAAGCAACGAGAAACTGCCAGATTGCAGTTTTGGCCGCAGAGGTATTTCGTGAGACCCTCCAGATCCTTCCCAGCCGCCTGCCCCCGGTGCTGGCAGTGCCACTGACCCTGGAGGTGCTGCTGGAGGCGCTGGCTTGCCCGGCACAGCAGGTACCCGGTGCCGGGATGCTCTGGCGTCACGCAGAGACAGCTGCTTCGTGGTGCCGGTGGGGCCTTGTCAGAAGAACAAAGCCTGCGAGGGAAGAGCATCCAGCTAAATCTCTGGGAAAGCGAGAAGAAAGGGAAACACGGAGAGCAAATGAACCTTACAAGGGTATAAATACCCCCTCCCCAACAGACACACGCAGCAACCTGGCTGCCGTCTGCTGCAAGGAGTTCAAAGGCTCTTCTGTTCTCTCTCTCTCATCAGCTCTGGGCTCCACAGGAGAAGCAGCAGCGCGGATTTGGGCAGCAAATGCTAATAACACAGATGTTCTGACAATTCGCTGGTTTCTACAATTAAAAACAAAAAGATCCTCAAAACCCAAATGCAAGGAAATGAGCACATTAAAGAACTTCTCCTCCGCATGCCTACCGCGTAATGAAGGGCTGCAGGTTTGCGGGGGAAGGGGCCGGGCGGTTTCAGCCGGATCCGGAGCGTAAGCGGGATGCTGTGGGAGCAGCGCATCCCTCGGACCGCCCCACGCTGGCGAGTGCAGCTGGGAGACGCGCTGGCCATGGGATGCGAGCGGCCGACCCTGGCACCGGGATAGGTGGAGGGGCTGAACAGCTCCAGTGGTCGCTGACTGTCTCGCCTGTGGGACGCTTGCTGCCAAATTATTGGGAGATTGTTTTTATTACTGTTTTAACTCTTTTTTTAACCTTGTTTTTCTCTCGGCTGCACTTTCACTCACTCATTAATTTTGGTATTTTTCTCACGGTATATAACCCCTGTCACGGCTGCCATGGCAACAGGAGGGAATGTGCTCAGCGCTAAAATATCCTCTCAAAAATAACAAAAATAAGACAACAGAGGCAGCTTCTGTGGGCTGCTGCAAATGCAGATCTGGCCCGGCTTTGTGGTGACGGAGAATGAAAGATCCTGCAAGCCGGGGAAGCCCCTGAACTGTGGTCCTCCCATGGCACTCAGCCCACCTCGCATCTCAGGGCCACACTGGCTCCACCATTGCCACACTGGAAGCTCCTCCTGGGACAGACCCTTGGGACTCAGGCCCACAGACCTCCTTATCCAGCCTCAAAAACTCATGTCTTTCCTCAGGGACCACCTTCCCCAAAATATCACTGCAGATGAGGAGGAAACATGTCTATGAGCTAGGAGCAGGGGGTCAAGGTGTTGCTCCGGGAGTATTGCTGGTCTCCGGTGGCTTTTTGGTCCACACGTTGATCCCTGGGTCAAGGAACAAATGGTGATGTGAGGTCCCCAGAATCAGGAGCTACAGCCAGCATGGTGGCACAGATGCTGGGGCTTGTCACACAAACCTGTTGTATTTTTCTGACAGGATTACCGGTCTAGTTGAGAAAGGCAATTGTGTTGATATAGTACACTCGGATCTCTCCGAGGCATTTGACTTACTTCCACCTGACATTTTGATTAAAACTTGCATTATAAGGAATTAACAGGGCACATATTAGATGGATTAAAACTGCTTCCCTGGCAGATCTCAGAGGTAGTTGCTAATGGGTAGATATCAGTAAGTAGCAGTATTTCTACCTACCTCCCCGCAGGGACCTGTTCTTCGTCCACTGCTATTAAACATTTTTATCAATGATGTAAATGAAGATATGAAATCTTTGCTGGTAAAGCTTGAAAATGACACCGAGAGTGATGAGATAGAAAGGAACGAGGGTGGTTTCATGCTGAATCACCTGGTTAAATGGTCAGGGTGCATCTGAATACAGATAAACACAGAAAAATATCTGGAAATGAAGCTTGCATGCTAAGCCTGCAGGCTAGGTCTTGGAAAGCAATGACTCTAGGCATGCCTAGACAGGGTACAGATATGAACACTGGCTTATAACCAGCAACCAGGGGAGCTCATTTGAAGCCCTCCCAGGACTATCTGCCTCGTCCAGTGATGCAAATTTGTCCATGGAAGAGGAATAATGGATCAGCATGAACAGGTACCCCGAAGTGAATTTGGTGTGCCCTGCTGTGGGTGTCTGAAAGGGGAGCACTAGTAAATGGCTCACTGCTGGAGCGCTGTGTCTGGCACCCACAGTTGGAGGAAAGCAGGGAGATACCAGGAGAGCTTGAAGGAGCACCGTGGACCTGACCACAGGCTGGAAAGCCAGGTCTAGTGATGTCTTGCTCATGAAAAAGTATGTTGTCAGGTGATCTGAGGACCTGGCCTATGTCCCAAGTGGAAAAGATAGTGGGAAACGGTTAAATCCCACAGAAAGGTGTAACAAGAGTAGGGCTGGAGCTGAAAAGAGGAAGATCCAGCCTTGAATTGAAAACCTGTGTCCTGGTGGTGAAAGCATTTGAAGGTTGGAAGAGCTTTTCTCAGGGAGATGATGGGCTCACAGCACTGCTCAAGCTTTTGTAAAGAGATTAGATCTCTTTTCTAAAAAGAAACCACTTAATCCAGCTTCTGGGAGGAACTCTGAGGCTGATGTGTGAATGGGCTGGTGTGAGTGACCTCGCATGGGCCCAGTCTTTCACCTCATCCCTTCCCTTCACAGACCCTTGGGAACAGATTGTCTGCAGTTCCCAGCAATTATTCAAGCAGTGATGAATCAATCTCTTGTTTCAGGGTTCAGGTGAACTTCTGCAGAGAACAGGAAGGTTTCTCCAATCTCCACCCATCCTCTGCAACACCAGAGATTTCTTCAAGTAGAAACAGCAGAGCACCAAAAATGAAACCCTGCTGGCAAATTGAGCTTTGGTGCTCAAAGCCCGAGCTGAATTTGGGATTCAAACTTGAGAGGAGCTTCCAAGAGACTATCAGACACGGAAGCCCGTGAGGATGCTCAGCTTCCTTGGGCTGTGAGCCACCCCCAAGGGTGGCTCCTGCTGTTCCCAGCACCATGCCCATGCCAGGGACTTGGTCTGTGGTGGCCTCCCTCCCATCCCCTCCCTCTGGCACTCCGTTTATTCCCCTACGGACTCAAATTCTTGCTTCTGCGGCTTAGTACGGGGGCTCCTGGGTAGGAATCAGTGAGCTGTGTTATGTATGATGTACTGGGGGTCCTTTGGCCCCCTTCACTGCCTCCCTGTCCCTATACCCCTGGACCTGACAGGCTGCAGGTCTAGGAGCAGGAACCCTCAGCCAAACCCTGGCCAGGACACTGGTCGATTCATGTCCTGCTGGTGCAGGAGCTGCTGACGGCCTGGCAGAGCTGTCCCAAAGGGAGGAGAGGCTGGAGAGGAGCAGGAAGAGGGAAGTTCTCTAGAAGCACAGCTTTGCAAGGAATCAGCTGAAACTACCAGGTATCCCTGCTGCTTTCTAAGGTGGCCTCACCTCCTCTGGGGAATCTGCTAGTCGTACCTTCTCTTCAAGGAGAATGACACCGATTTCCTGCTTTTGTAAGGGTCCAGTGGTCTCCTCCTTGTAAGCCCACCTCCAGCCAGCTTCCAGCTACTGCTGGGAGATGGTCCAACCCTGGAGACAGTCTCTGTTTCCACATCCTCAGAACAGGAGTTGTTGGCTGTCGGGACAGTTGTGACCTCTCCCCACAAGATCCTGCTTTTTGGCTGCAGTCTAAGGGAGACAGGAGGAAACTCGAGGAGAGGAGACCAGATCAGACCTGCCCTGCCCAGCCTGACTTATACAAGGGACGGGAGACACAACAGCAGGAAACTGGGCTCACGCTCTGACTTGCCCACAGAGGCTGGGCTGGGCAGGAGATGAGCTGCTGTGCATAGAGAAAGGGAGAGGCTGGGGTCCCCTCACCCCTGCTCCTGCAGGGCAGACATGTCTCGGGGAGCCCTGGCCAGATGTGCTGTCAGCTGTGTTTCTGTAGGGCTCAGGGTTGCATCAGGGGCAGGCATGATGGCAGTGAGGGTGGTGGGTACTGACCAGGGATGGTGGCAGGGGCAGACAGACCACGCGCATGGACACCAGGAGATGGAGAGCTCAGGGTCAGCATGGACTTGGCAGGAGATGGCAGGGACAGACTGAGAGGTGGGGACCCAAGGCAAGGTTAGTGAATGGAGACAGCAAAGGAGAAGGGAGGTGGAGGACAGGGACCCCAGGGTACCATGAGCATCAGCAGGGTAAAACAAGATCACTGTGGACACAGAGTACAGGAACAGGCAGCCCTAGCACTGGGATCCCATGGATGGGGGAGACCAGGGCAGCACGGGCTAGGAATGGAGAAGCACTGAGGTCATGCAGGCAGTATCTGGTGGGAATTCAGTGTGTTGCCTGCTGGAGATGGCCCGTGGCCTCCCTGCGCTACCAGGCAGGAGCACAAGCAGAAGCTTGGGGTCAGCAAGGGACTGGGGTGGGAGGTCATGGCAGTGGTGGACCTGTGTGGCCTTTGCAGTCGCTGGGATGGATGTTCAACAGCTCTGTTTGCTCTGATGGGATGATGCTCTCGCTTTATCGCTGCTCTTTGTTTGCTCTGCAATATCCCAGAGCCAACACTCTTCCAGGGCAAAATCCAGAGATATTTGAGTGAGACTCCAAGGGGAATGCAGTGTTAAACAAGTGACAAACAAGCTAGGCTCTGCTGAAAATGTCTAACCCAGACTCTCTCACATGGGACACAGTTCCCAGCAGTGGGAGCCCTGAATGGTAGGACAGGCCACAATGGGCCTGACCCAGCCCCACGCAGACACAGCATACCCCTGAGGGAGAGAACGAGCCTGAACGGGGAGGTCTGCAGGTCTGGAGTGTGGGAGCCTAATGTCAGGATCTTCCTGTGGCTGGGGTACGTGAGGAGGATGGCTGTGCCAGGGTGCCTGTGCTGGTGTGGGGATCAGCTGGACCTGGTGGCACACTGGGGATGGGATGCATGTGGTGAGCATTGCTCTGTACCAGGACCGCTGTTTACACTCCCTGCTTGGGCCTGGGTGCCAGGACGATGGGTGCATCGCTGACACAGAGCGCACAGCACATGCCCATCCTGCTTCCCCTTGTCCCTCAGCATCACTGCCCCAGGCTGGGATCCAGTGTGGGCCTTCTCCCCTTTGTCCCTTGACAAAGTACTCTGTCCTCACAGACCAGGAGACCCCCTGGCCCGTGCAGCAGCATGTCAGCCAGTTTGCTTGTTGCCACGCAGCTGAGGGTGCTCTCCTCACAAGCAGGAAGGCCAGGGAGGCAGAGGAGAGGTGGCAAGGCTGTGTTGGCAAGGTGGCGAGACAGCTTTGGGGCAGGTTCATGAGGAGCTGTGAGCAAAAAGTGTCCAGGGAGACCAGACTTTGCCCATCCTGGTAAACAAATAGCATCGATTGCTCCAAAGCAATAACTGACTCAGTCATCCATTTCTCTTGCTAACAGACACAACCTGCAGGGCCCTGAACTTTTGTATATTTATTTTAGGACAAAAGCATTAAAGGGAAAATATCAAACAACAAATAATATACATGCATACTGGCTTCCCAAGCATTCTCTGATCCCCAGGGCATGCTGGCAGGTACAGCCTGTGCTGGTGAGTCCCAGATCATGTAAACATGATCAAGTAAACCCAAGCCCACAGCAAGATTGTCTCTAGTCCCTTCACATCCACTGTTCATCCAGCATCTCAAGGCAGAACAACCCAGTCTGGGCAGTTTCCTCCAGGATGTGAGGTTGTCTTCAGACTTGTTTGCTGCACTGGCCCTTGCATTCATTTTTCCCCTCCAGATGGGGCTTGTGGATCCTGGGGACTTGAGGATTTGTGCAGAACCTTACTGTGCAGGGTGCCCTTTGAACGTCCATAGCATCTCCACATAATTCTCTGAAACGGTCATTTGTTGGTTGTCTTTCATGCCACACAGTTGCCAGTTATGCAATTAGAAAAGCCCTGTGTTCGTGGGCTTTGTCTGAAAGGAGAAGTTTCAGCCTGGAGGATGACTCCTTTGGGCTCAAGACTGCTGGAAGCCTCCTGAGGTCACCAAAGTGCCCAGCTTGGGGTAGCCCCAGGACCACTGGCCTGGTCCAGTGCCCACCAGCAGTCCCACCAGTCACCGTCCCACCAGGAGCTCCAGCTTCAGCAGCGGATTGCTCACACTTGCAGACAGCCTTATTTCCTCTCCAAAGAAAACTCTTCAAAGCCACCTAAGCACTTTGATTTGGGAAAGGTTTTCATTCCTGTGAAGATAAGAAAAGCTCCCTTGGCACGGTGCAAGGACACCCGAGAGGCACTGCAACCCCTGGCAGGCAAGGGGATGAGAGAGCAAGGTAGGCAAACAAGTCCCTGGCCACCGCCTGCAGCGTGCATTACTGGTGGTCTGGCACAGGGCAGCAGCTGGTCCTGCACTGCTGGAACTGGACCCTGCCCTCTGTCAGGGCCAGCGATGATGTGAGGTCACCCAGAGACAGGCTGTCTCAGCCCCTGAGAGATGGGGTGGCCACCTCCAGGCAATCAGCATAGGTCATGCAACGGGTGACAGGGAGGTGTCTCCTTGCTGGGATCTGGGAGGGAGGCAAGCAGCCCCCCTGGTGTGGTCTCTTACAGATATGATGGTGCAGTGGCCCAGGTTCTGCACCAAGCTCTGGGCTCCGCTGCCCATGGGCTGCTTTTGGAAATGGGTGGAGTGTGTCCAGGTTTGAGAGCTGTGAAATGAGAAAGTGCAAGAGGGACAGATTGATGGGATGGGCTGAGAGCAGGGAGTGGCGGGGTGTAAAGAGCCACATGGAGAGGACAGGGACGAGGCTCTCCAGGTGGTTTATCTGTCTCTAGGGAACAATGGGGACAGTCACCACCATGGGGGGCACGTTCTTCCTGCTACCCCCGAGGTGGCCAGAGCCTTGCCCTGGCACTCCAACCACATCCTGGCCCAGAGCAATCAAAGCTTTAGTCATAAGAGACTTTTAGCTGCAAGATCTAGGGGCCAAGAAAAAAACAAACCACAACCACCTTAGTATCTAGGTTTTCTCCATAGCAAGATGTAAAACTAATGTCTTCAGACAACTTGGAGAGGAGGTTTGGGTCATGAGATCCCATCCAGCCATCTGAGGTCCCTGGCAAAACTGCCTGTCCAACAGGCAGCAAGGAAAGCCATTTGGAAATCAAGGCACCGCAGACCTGAGCATGGAGATGGCTCTGTGAGTCGGAGGGGTGGCAAAGGGAGCTGAAGCCTTTGGTAAGAGCTGAATGAAAGTGAATTCAGTGCTGCGTGGCAAGAAAGCATGGTCTCTCCCAGCCAGCCAGTTCAATGGCGCTGCACATGAGATGTGAAAGCAACGCAACTGGAGCCAAGCGTGGGAAGAGCCACTGGGGTTAGAGAGGGCTCTGTGTGCCAGATACACACTTTCAAGCAAAGGGGTAGACGAGCAGAGAAAGGAAAAACACTGGAGAGTGTTGGCCTGGCTAGCAGCGAGACATTTTTGGTGAACCTGATCACATTATGTTTTGTGCACAAAATTAAATCTCTTGGCCTGATTACCACGGTGTCACTTGGTCCTGGAGTGGGCTGAAGAGGTGCACGCAAAGAGTGTGGTGAAGTGGTGCAGGAAGCTGCTCATCCCCTCGTGCCTGGTGAGGAAGGGGAAGGGGGCAGCGTGCCAGTGTCACCGGGGTGCTCCGTGATGGGAAGTGGCAGCGTGGGGAAGGAGGATGCAAGGCACAGCCATCACACAGGCTGCTGAAACGCGAGGGGGAAGGGGACCCTGTGCTTCCCCCTGCTCCCCTACTCCGCACAGGGGCTGTCCTGTGGCTTCAAAACCCGTCAAGCTGAAGGAGGGCTGGTCCCAGGTGAAAGCTCAGCTGTTGACCCTTGTACAAAACCCACTCCTCTTCAGTGTGGCCCCATAGATGGTTGTGAAGGTGCAACCACGGAAAGCATAGGACATACGGGGAGGACACAGCAATTGTTACACCATCGCTCCACCATGTCAGCCCCACACAGACACCAGCACCAACTCCCCTAGTGATCTGCATAGTGCTCATCACCTTCTGGTCCCTCTTGGGGATGCCAGAGAGTGCAAGTGACTCAAGGAGCACCAAGAGGTTCCTGAGCTGCCCGCAGTGGCAGTTTTAGCTGGGCTAGAGAGACAGTTCCCAATCTGGGCAATGTGTTCCTTTACCCTGCCCTTGTTTTTCTCTTTGTGGCTCCATGCCTGCAGCATTAGTGTGCTGTGAGACACCAGACAGGCCCAGCTTAAAGGGGGTGCAGTTAAACTGGGGACACTGTTGAGTTTGAGGATTACATTGGTGGAGCAAGAGAGGGCAGGGTTAGTAGAGAGTGAACTGGAGAGATGCTGGGAGTGATGGAAGGAGCACAGGAGAGCCTGGGAGACCTGTCCTACTTTTTCAACAGTTAAGAGCAGGGCAGGGGGGGAGGGGGAGGGGGGGTGTCCCTCCTGATTTGCTGTCCTCGGGCCCCTTGGCATATGCTGTGGGAAGCTGCAGTGGGGATTTCCAGACCAGCGTCCCTCCAGACCAGCCTGCGGTCTCTGTGGTGCCCCGTGCAAATGCTCTAGAGAAAGGTGCACGAACGCCCTGGGGCACAAGGCAGGCAGAGGAGGCCCTTGAGGGAGGTGCTTGCTCTTCTTTCTTTCAAGAAAAGCCCAGGGCAGAAACATTCATCTGTGCTGGCTGCCTGCCTGTACCCCCACCTTGTAACAACGGGGACTCAGCAGGGCTGGTTTGGGGGCACGGTGGTCTCCAAAGGACTGGAGCAGGCAACGAGGAAGTCTCCAAGCATCAGGACCATGATGGGTCCTGAGGGCCTGAGTTTCCTTGCAAGGGGCTTTTTCATATAAGCTATTATACAAAAGTGTTTCTCGGTGTATTTTTGGGTGTTTTTTTTTAGTGTAAGCCAGGTTTTTAAAACCCTGTGGACCTTTCCATGCCCCTCCACCTATTTAGGAAAGTGGGAGGGGAGGAAGTGATACAACAGCTCCCGTAATACATTTTTGTTTTGCAATCCTATTGTTAGGACTGAAAAAACAGAACCCAAAACAGCATCAATGGAAGGCAGCACGCCCAATCCTTGCTGGTGAAACCAGCCCACTCAGAGACACCCTGACTGGCTGCAGGGGACTGATGGCTATATGGTCATTTGGGTATTTGTTTTATATTCCATATATTTCAGCCTGGTTTTCTAAGGAAATGAGGCGATTTTAGCTCTTGGCTGATTTCACTGATGGGGGTGAGCTCTGCAGGATTTACCTTCCTAGTGGTGACCCCAGAATTGGTGGCTGGATATGTGGAGGTGCAAAAGGTTCCCTGAAGGAGTAAAAGGCACAACAAGAGCGAATTGCAACCTTCTACATGGCTGTCAGCATCTTCCCTGCACTGCAGTACCCCTGAGCCATGCTGCTGGCAGCAGGGGCCAATTCTCAGTCCGGGACTGGATCCTGATGTGCAGAAACACCAGGGATGGAGCTTCTCAGTGCTCCCATGGCCTCTTGCTTGTCTGTGCATGAACAGAAGGCTCCCTTCCATGCTTGAGTGTGGTCCTTCCTCCCAGCAAGCGCTCCCGTGTTTGTGCAGAGCATCTGCACTTGGAGCAGCATCTTGCGGGAAATGGAAAGGAAGGAAAAGCTGCATGCCCTGGGCTACTCTGGGTATGACCTGCTGCTGTTATCATGGGTGCCAACAGCTTGGCAGAGTTTAAACCCCTCTGTCTGATAAGGGTCCTGCTGGCCCTGAGGCTCTGGGGTCTGCTCACAGCTTTGGTGGCAGCTTTGCTCGCTGCCAGCCCCTCCATCCTGGTCCCAAAGTGTGCCTCCTGGTGCATGGGCACCACCTGCATGTCCATGAGGGGACCAGACCTACAAATAACCCGGCCTAGAAAAGAGGAACTGCTCGGGTGATGTGCACTCGTTTGAAGTGGCTGGATACGGCAGCTCAGGAACCCCCGCTCTATGAGATTTCTAATTATGTTTCTACATAATTGTTTCAACCATTTCCTCACACTGAAGCAAAGCTTATTGGTTTGTAATCCCTAGCACACCCCGGGGCCTTCTTTAAAATGTAGGCCCAGCATTTACTGCCCCCGGTCCAATAGCTGGAGGATGTGAATTTGTGTGTTATTGCTAAGAGCTTAGTCACTGGGTTTTTAGCTCTTTGAGGACTCCAGATGTGTCATCCCGGCTCGGTGATTTGCTGCCTTTTGTGCGTTGCAGCATTGTGGCTTTGAATCCTCCATCTCTGCCTTTTGCTTGAGTTGGGGAACATTGCTCTCTGCTCCTGCACAAGGACTTCATTTTGGGATACTTCCCTGTTTAACTGGGTGTCCGGCGGCTCCACCACATTTCCCCCATGTCCTCGTCCCCAGCAGGCACCCCTAAGCGTGTGTTGTGTTGGCTGTGTGTGCTCTCAGCCATCGCTGCCTCCTGATTTCCATCCCACGTTTTACCTGCCACGTTTTCTCTTTCTTTCTATTAGCTCTCTGGAGGTTAATATCTATTTTCTCAACAGCATTTGGCTCAATCTCATGCATCTGCCAAGAAGAGCAATATGAACCTTCCCCGTTTGTCTTCCTGGTTGTCCCCAAAGCACTGCTAAGCAGGCTCAAGCCTGAGTCCCATCATATTGCACACTGCCACGTTCGGGTCTCTGCCTTTCCCGCAGCTCTGCAAGGCCAGACTTGAGCCTCCTCCATCTCCATCTACCACTCCTAGGAAATGTGTCGCAGTGAGAACTGCCCTTCCTTCAATCCCAGGCATGGAAGCTTTAATAACCTGCCTCCATGTCTCCAGGATCGCCTTGCGGGAGTCACAGCATACTGGAGAGGCATGACAGGAGGCAAAGTCATGAGCAGGGACTGAGGTTACACCCAGCTCTGGCTTGTGACAGACCTACAGGGGAGGCCAGCTTAAACGGGAACCTCCATGGGAAGGGAAAGGGCATGCCACCCTGCTCGGGGAGAGGGCTTGGGCTCATGCTGATGCTAGGGCAAGCATCAGCTTTAGGGATGCACAGATGATGTGCCCTGTGTGGTCTTCCAGCTGAGGTGGCACAGCGAGTCTTGGGACTTGGGTGCACAGGGGTGCACAGGCATGGAAGGTGGTCTCAGCTGGCACAGACAGTACTGGAGCAGCAAGCTGATACCCTGCCAGGAAAGGGTCCCGCAATTGCTGTTTCCTCCCACCTCTACCTGCAGCCTCCCTTCACTTCACAGGTGCTGCCAGAGCCTGCCAGCTTCCTGCTCCACGTGCCCCTCTGCAGAGACCATGCCACATGCCCAGGGGACTGCTCCCAGCAGGATTTAGTGATCTTCCCCCATGACTTCCCCATTTCCATAAGCCTTTGCGGAGGGATGAGAAGAGCTGAACTTCAGGACGGTCTGCCAGCAGGCAGGAACTTGTGCAGGGTGCAGGACTCCCAGGTAAGGAGGCTGACTGTGTTCAGCACAGATTGCTTGCAGAACATCAACGTCTTCAGCCAGAGGAGAAGGGTATTGGGGACCATCAGTGTCTTGCCATGTTTTCTGCTGATAAGCACCTCAGGGCCTGGATCCACCTGCACAGTCCAAGTCAGCAATGAGTTGTTGAACACATGAGCACCCTCCCAGACTGTCAGAAGTTAGGAAAGCATTCCTGACAGCCCCCCATGCCCTGTGTGGTCACACGTGGGGAGACACAGTATGTGATGGAGTAACAGAAAACTGGCAATGTGTCTCCACAGAAGTCCCAATGAGGCTTGGGAATGTGGTGCCAAGAAATCACCTGTGTGCACCCCTGCACACTTGGGACCACTGGGAGCATGGACAAGTGGATTCTTCCACAGGCCGCAAATCCTGGAGCTGCTGTCCACATTGGGATGAAGATAGCCTATCTTGCGTTAGACCTGCTGAGGCTCCTCAGAAAACAGAAGGGAGCAATTTTGGGATCCAAGCAGCAGCAGATCTGATGGATCAGCAGCACCAAGGGGAAATGTGAGCTGTCAGCACTAGCACCCTGCTACAGAGATGCTTCACCCTGCTTGACCTGTGGATCCAAGGCCCCTCTGGCCTCCTCTCAACAGCACCCTGACATCCAGCTGCCTTCCTGCTGCAAACTCAGTCCTGCACCATGCTGATCTGTCAGGCAGGAGAAGGGATCAGGCCAGGACAGCTTCCCAGGGCTGCCAAGTTTGGTATCCCAGTGCCCTCTCCCAGGTCCTTGCCATCCCTGGCCACCAGCTGCGGTGGCAACTGGTGGCTCCATCCCCAGCCTCTGCCTCAGCCACCTCCATCTCTTTGCAGCCATGAGCTGAATGGCGCTGCTGGTGGATGCTCGGATGAGCTGAGCCATCTGTCCAGGCTGGAGCTCCCAGTGCTCTCCTCCACAGACAAAGCCTCTTGAGTGGCTCCAGAGCTGCAGATTTCCCCAGAGGAGCCCTGAGCACCCTGGCCAGGACGCAGCCTTCTTTCAGTTGTGTGTGTAGCATCTCCAGACGGGGATCTCTTCTAAGAGACAAAGCCACCACAGGGTCTCTGCCGAGCTCCCAGGGCAGGACACACACCGTTGTGCTGTGATGCTACCCAGGCAGAGAAGCAGAGCAGCTGCAGGCCTGCGCATAGTTATGTAGTAATATCCAAATCTGCTTACTGTCTGCCGCTGTGATTGAAGGAGTTTCTGTAATAATGTATTAGCTAAAGCTTCCAGATTATCCCCAAAACATCAGCTTTAACAAAGGGGTAATGCCTCTTTAATCCCCGCATGATCCCGGTTCCCAGTCTCTGCAGGACATTAATTCACGGCTAATACACAGACTCCAGGCAGCCTGCTAATGTGGGCTGCATCCGAGGCCAGGCCCAGCCGGCCACACGCTTCTTCTGCCTCGCCAGGCCACCGCTTCATTCCCCCTGCTCCCTGGGAGCGGCTGAGATCTCCAGCCCAGCTTCTGAGCAGGGCTCCTGGCTTCGGCTGGCTGCGGCAGGTCTCAGGGCAGTACGGGATGCTCCCCTCCTCCCTGCACCAAGAGGGTTGTGATGCTGGGTGTTGGTCATTTGCTCCTCACCCCCCGGTCCCCATGGGAGGACAAGCCAGTGTAATCATCTGGGACTGGTTTTGCTGCACTTGGCCAGCAACTTCCTTGGGGTTTGCTGGCTGGAAATGTTATGGCCAGGGCTGGTCGGCACTTCTGAGTGAGCAGGCAAAGGTGCACACCTTGCAAGCACCAAGACCTCAGGGGGGGCTTCACCCTGGCCCCATCCTTCATGCCAGAAAAACTGTTGTCTGTCTGCTCCTGGGAGCTGGTTTCTGGAAAAGGACAGAGCAGGCTGTTGGCGGGCAACAGCCTCCTGAGGGCCCAGTGAAGGCAGGGCTGAAGGTCCAAAACCCAGTGTGTGTGGAGACTAGCTGGGAAACAAGACAAGACAGGAGCTGGAAGGACAAACCTAACAGCAGATGGGGACCATGCGACGCCTGTCCCCTTCAGCAGGACCTCAAGAGCCAGTCTGCCCCACTGACAGGTTGTAAAGCACCATGGAAATTGCTGTTGTCACCCTGGAGTGCTGCAGTGAGAGCTGCTGAGCCCAGGCCTGCAGCTGAGTCTCTGTTCTCACTCCTTTACCAGCCCAGCCATGTACAGGATGGAAACAGTTCAAGGAGAGGTCTCTTGTGAAACAGCTTGTCAGCCTCCTGCTTCTGCACCCCGTGCTTGTTCTCCTCCAGGTCCAACTCTATGAGCAGAAGAAGGGGCTATAACTGAAACTGGTGGTGGTGATGGTCCATAATCTGCTTTATCAGAGAAGGTATTTTGCCCCGCAAAACTATGGTCATCTGGTGGCAACATCTGGCTGATTCCAGCAACCTTTCAGAAAGCTTTTTTTCTCCATGGCATAGAAAGCAATCCCCCTCCATCCTGATCTGCTAGGGATGTACACATGGTGCCAGCTTTCTTGAAAACATTTGATGGTGGGAGGGAAGAGAGGAACCAGAGGATTTCATAGGTATGAGCACCCTGGGTGAGGAATGCCCCTTCCACTGCCCTTCCCTCTATGAAACTTGGGACAAGGCTACAGTACAAAGCACAAGGCAAAAGGCTGAGGAAAACAGCTGCTGCCGTGGCAGCTAAGGCATTAGAGATGGTGGCTGTCTGGGCTGCACATGTGTGAGATCCCTGGCCATGAAAACTTTGCAGAGGTGCTTTCCATCCCACTGGTCGTTCCCTCACATAGACAAGCCCCAGGATCTGTGTCCACTAGCTGCTCCAGAAGCAACTGAGAGACCTGTTTTGGAGCTACCCAAGAATGTCACAAATTGTCTTACGGAGGTGTCCATCTCCCCCACAGCCTATAAAGGGACAACTCAGAGAAGACTCAATGGGGAGGCAGTTTGAGCTGGGAGGCATGCATCCTACCCCATTTTCTGAGGCCAGTAGCCATCTGGGTGAGGACCTGAGCACAGTTTAGCTCCAACCTTTGGGCAGGCTTTTCTCAGTTTCCTCTTTTGATGTGTAAATCAGCAGCTACCTCAAAGAGCTTCATGATGGCTGAATTCAGCAGCAGGTGCCTTTTTCAGATTTTTCCTTTCTCACCAATTACCTTTCTGGTATCCACAGTTACTGCATCATCCTGCACTGGAAAGGTTTCTCTGCCTGCTCCTCCATCACCCAGCACCTGTGGGCCATTTCTCCAGACCCAGTCCTGCAGGCATCCAGCTGCAATAAGAGACAGGTCTTCAGGGCGAGCAGGGAGAGGATATTACCTGGTTGCCTGTGATGCCCAGCTGCACTGAGATGCAGCTTGGATTGCTGGGAACACGCAGGCACCTGCCTTGACCATGCCTCTGTTTCTGCTGCTCAGCTTTGTGCGTACAGACATCAGTGTTGCTGAGGCACAGGTGCTGGCTGAGCTCCCAAGGAAACATGCACATGGATCCATATGAAGACATAAGCTTGCACCCATGTGGGGATACCATTTGGACATGCAGAGGCCAAATGAACTACAGTTTGGCAGGCATTTTACCCTCAATTCTTCCTAGGCAATGTGAAGGTTCTTAGGTGGAGCCATACAAAAGCAGTGCAACTGTGACATGTCACCTGTGAACCTGGGTTCCTGCTATAGCTGGTGGTGTAGGCACAAGGCAGGAGCCATCACTGGTCATACTGGGAGCCTGGTGGAGCCAGGACCTGAAACCAGCCCTCCCACGGTGTCTGGACCTGCAGTGAGTCAGTCACCTTCTGTCTGCTCTCTGCCATGTAGGCGCTGGAAAGGCTGCTGCAATAGGTCCTTTCTAAGGTGGTTGCCCTTGCCTGGACATTCCCCAGAGCTTTGTCACTGCAGGGAAGATACCCGTGAGCTTGCACACATGGAAACATGCACATGCATGCACTCAGATGTGCACAGAGTATGGGTAAGCACATGTCTTATCATGGGGCGAGCAACAGAGCATCCAGGGCAGCAAAACAGCCAGACCATCCTGCTGTTCAGCTCTGGGAGGTGTCTCCAAGGTTCTTCCCAGCGCTCCGTTCCCATACAGTTCCTGCAGCCGGCACTCCAGCGAATGCCTGTAATGCTCCCCCTGCCTCTGATCTGGTTTCTGATGCCAGCACAACGAGCTGCAGCAGCAAACCTGGGCCGATGCCAGCTGCTGAAAGTCTGGCTGTGACATACCTCACCTCAGCACACTCACGGAATCAGCCCCTGCAATCAGGTTGGAGGAGAGGGGATGGAGGGGGAGCAGCACGTGTTGATGCAGTCAGGGGAGCCGGAGGTGTGACACCCGTGCAAGCAGGCAGTCAGAGAGGCTGGACTCACTCTCCCCACCATGCTGCAGAGTGCGTGGCCAGCCTGCAGCCCGGACAGGGTCGGTGCAGCCTGTCGGTACTCCCTGCTCAGCTTCCCAGCCGGCGCGATGCTACACCTGGCCCCGTGCCCTGGAGCTTCCTCCAGCGGGGCTCTCCCCCATGTCAGGGAATGCGTGATCCTTGCAGCGAGGGCTGCACATGCCAGGGAGGCTCTAGCAGCCTGCAGAGCTTTAGGAAAGGCACAGGGCTCCCAACGGAGAGCTACCCCAACATGTTGGATAGCATTTTGCTGCAGGGCACCATTTCACAGCTACAAGATGTTTTCTCCCCAGACACATGTGCAGGAGGTGCACAGGCAGGCACGGAGGAGCAGGACAGGCAGGCGGGGAGCTTGGATGCAGGCCTGGGAATACCAGGAGCCAAGCCAAGGGGCTGGCATGAGAAAAAGTGGGTCCAAACTGGGCATGGACACATGGAGGCTAGAAAGAGGAGGCAACTCTTGCCTGATTAGAGATGGCACCTCCCAGGGGTGCGGGGGTGCAGGTCACTGAAATGCTTTCACACGGAGCCAGAGCGTTGCCTCAGTGGTGGTTCTTGTGCTAGGTCGGGATGGAGTTGTGACCCTGGAAGTTCACCTATGCTTCTGCCTAGAGCTCATGACCATTTGGGTTGGTTTTCTTGGATTTCTAACCAAGCGGTGCAGCTCCCCTTTGACATAGGGAGACCTTTGGGCACCGGAGCAGGGAGACCCTTCAGGACAGCTGCCCCAGAACCCAGGAGCTTGGGGGCTAGTGTTGGTTCCTTTAGCACGTTTCAGCTCCATGCCGTCACTCTTGGCATGTAAGAAGCCTGCCACCCTAATTACAAATACCTTAACGACAAATAAATGCCACATACCGCCCACAGCAAGAGGGAGTGGAAAGCTAAAAATACCCTCCCCTTACGGCTGCCAGCAAACCCCAGCGGGCCACCTGCTAGCGGAGAGCCAGAACCACCCAGAGCAGAGACAGGCATCCACCACATGCCAAGGAATATAAATGAGTCTTGCAAGCGTGACCTAGTGCTGCCAGCGTGGGCTCCATGGCATGGCCCTTGAAGTGGAGATGAGTGCCCAGGCAGCTCAGCCCAGCTGGCAGCTCCCCATGCTGCCTCCAGACACCGCAGGAGGTGCAGCGCCTGGGGAGACAGGCTTGGAAAATACCAGGGGGGTGGTATCCTTCCCTGTACCCTCCCCAGGGTGGCAGAGAGGAACCACCAGGCTGGAGGGAAATACATCAGCAAGGGCATCGGGGCTGAGGGCAGAGGGGGCTGGGGAGCTGGCGGGGACACTGCTGTACTGGGGGGACATTGTTGGTGGGGTAGGGGCATTGCAGTGGGGGCTACAGAAGAGGTGTTGCTGTGGAGTTAGGGTAGAGACATTGGCTCTGTCAATGCAGCCTGCTCTGCAGTGGAGGCAGATGAATACAGCACCAGCAGTGATGGAGGTGTAGGGATGAGGACAGCGGGGATATGCCCCTGAGCCTGCAACACCCTGGCCAGTGTATCCCCAGTTCTAGATGGTGCAGATGGCACCTTCCCACCAGTGGGTGCAGGGAAGGTCACCAGTGGCCTGTGGAGACCCATGAAGCAGGGAGGCACGGGCAGCATAGGGAGACATGAAGATGCATGGATGTGCAGATGGAGCAGGAGCTGCTGGTTCCAGTCTGTGTTGCACTCCTGTCCCCAGAAAGATCCTGCAGACTCAACCCCTCTCCACCCTTCTCTGACCAGCGCTCATCAAAGTGCCCATAAAGACCAAGGTTTGCTCCCTGCTTGAAAGCTCCTGTACTCTCAGGGATGGCTGATGCAGACTGCAGTTCCTGTGATCTCTGGGTAGGCAACACCTCAGGCCCTGCGGGAAGTACAGGGTCTGGGTATGCTGGAGCTGCTCCCTTCAGCTCCCCTTGTTCAGGTAAACACCTGGGACCTCAGGGAACGGATCTGAAGGTGAGCAGTGGGCCACACGCTGCCTCTCATCCAACAAAACGGAAACAAGAGGTCCTGGAGGACACATCACAGTGTAAAGAGCGTGAAACTAGAAAATGTCTTCTCGCAGTTACCTGCCTGCCTAGCTCTGGAGAGATCTGCCCACTCAGCCTGAATGATGAGAGATGGAAGAGGAGTAAACCAGAAGGGCTTTGCCTCTGTTCTAACCCATCCGAGATTTGAAACTTGACAACAATGCAGGAGAGATTTTCACCCTATTGTTACAGATTATCAGTGCATGAAAATGCCTGCCACACTTCACACCAGGCCCACAGAGCAAACCTGCTCTGAAAGCCTACGTTCAGAAAAATGCAAGCAAGCCCCAGCAAGCAGCGTGCATCCCATCAGCACCAGAAAGCCCACGGCTTCCCACAGCAGCACCAGACCACCAGACGAGCAGGCCCCAAAGCCCCTCAGAAAGCTGCAGGCAGGGTATTGCTCAGGATGGCTTTGCTTGGGCTGCCTTTCACTCCCAAAATGTGACCCCTCTTCCCCTATACATCCTCCGTGGATTCAGGCTTTCACGTCCTGCTGCCTGCGTTTGTGAGACCTGGGGACCCGTGCAAGCTCACCCCGTCCTCCAGCAAGGCAGGCAATTTGCCCAGGGGAAGTCAAGCCTGGAGGGCTTCATTTCCCACAGAAGAGGAATTTAGCTAGAAAGACAAAAACCCATGCAGCGACCCTCAGCCGGTGGCAGTCTTCAAGACACAGGAAGCCACAGAGGAGTTACATTGCAAAGAACTGAGTCATGCAGTCTTTCTTGCTGTCTCATGCCGAATATAATGGACATTAAAAAAAAAAAAATAGCAAGGACTAGGTTTTCCCTTTGTTCACACAGTGACAATGCTGAAGTGTGGGCTGCTGGCATGGTGGGGACCGGCCTGACTCCTTCTGGGGCAAGGCTCAAAGAGCAAAGCCCGTAAGAGTCTCACCTTGCTGTCCAGAGGCGTTCTCACCTGCACAGTTTCCTCAGCGGGTACAGAGCAGGCGAGATGCTTTCTGCTGGTATCTGCTCTGGATCAGGGTGCCTGCACTTAATGGGTGCCACATTACAGGTTATGAGCTGTTATTATGGCATGTTTATTCAATCAATCGGTAGTTGAATAGCCGGGGTTAGGAAAGGCTCTGATTCACCACCCGGGTGGGCTAATTTGAGGGCAGTGTTTCCTGTCCCTGCTCCTGCTCCACCCTCTGCCTGCACCGCCAGACTGGTTGCGCTGCTGGTGGAGCAGCCGCTGAACCTCCACGGCAGAAGACAGCCACCACAAACAGATCTCAGGTCTCCTCCATGTGCCGGGCGGTGAACTACAGCCACGCAGCAGCTCTGCACAGGCAGCGGGGTCACCCTGCAGTGGGAGCACCCGTGGGACCAGGCAGGGTGGTCACGGCAAGGGTGTCGCATGCACCAGCCCAAGGTTGTCCCCTTCGCTTGTGAATCTGCCCCTGAACCCCGAAACGCTCATGCTGGAAGCTTCCCCAGAGTATGTGGAGACCAGCAAAAGTGCTGTTCATTGCTATGCCACATTTTCATCAGGGGTCTGGAAGTAAATCTGAAATCTTGCTGCTAATGTTTGCAGCTGACACATGAGCCTGGCAGAGCAGTAAACAGTGATGAAGAGACGGCAGTCTTCAGACCAGCACGGGCCGATCCAACCACCCTATTTAATACAACCAGCTGAGAGTTATAACTAGGAACAAGCAGTGCAGGCTGTTCCTGCCAACACTGAGGTTGGTGTTTTGAGAAGAAATATGCGGGAGCCATAGCAAATGAGGATTCGCATCCCTGCAAGCACTGGGGAGAGGGCAGCTGTGGTCCTGAGCAGAGGAGGGGAAAGCAGCTATGGGGGTGCTAAGAAATGTTGATCCTCAGCCCCTACCTGAGGTGGCATGTGAGGCTCACAGCATTAGCTCTTGGCTTTCCCAGCTCCACACCAACGAATCCCCCTGTCTTGGGGAGGAGACCGTCAAGCCACAGAGAAAGACAAGCTAGGAGTTTGTGGGGGCATCTGCCCTGGCAGCACAGCCCTGGCCAAGGGACGTGCACAGTCCTGCAACCAGGCATGGCAGGGCAGGGGCACAGGTCATGCCGAGCAGCTAGTGCGAGATGCAGTGCCCTCAAATGCACTGTGGATTTCCTTGTCAGCTTCCTGGCAGCACAGGCAGGAGGTTCCTGCCCTCCCTGAATTTCTGAGGCTGGAGCACTGGCCAGGCCCTGGCTGCCAAGATGCATTTAAGTTCCCATGAAAGGCAGGTCACTGTGTCCTGAAGAGCAAGAAAGCAATGGTAGCAGTGAGGGGGGTGTTGCTGCTGGATATAGCCCTAGGGAAAAGGCTGCAGAAATCCTCTCATCCGTAGGGAATGCCAGTCTGCCCTGAGAACAGTCTCACTCCCTCCCTGTGCTGGCGCTGGCCATTGGGAGGCTGTGAAGCAGACAGCTCAGCAAGCTATCCAGCTAGGAGGTGACACGGCAAAGGGAACCAGAGCAAAGGAGCACTTTTTCCACCAAACTGACTCATGTCTGCATTGTCGTGAGTTGGGGCGGCGGGACCCTGAGTCTGGGGATAGGGTGGCAGAGCAGCTCTGCCCCTTCTGGTGCTCCATCTGGCTTGGGGTGGCTGCAGCCTGGTGTAAACGCCTCTGAGAGATGACCCTGTGTTCAGGGGTCTGTCCCGCCTGCATCGGCACTGATGCCAGGTCAGGGTGTCTCATCCCATTTCCCCCCGCTCCTGCCTCGATGCCACCCAGCACTTCTGGCACAGGCGTGCACACTGCCAGGCAGGTCATATCCAGATGCAGGAACTAACTCAGGCTAAAAATAGCCATTTCTTTTGCCATATATATACATATATACACAAACATGTATTTTAACCTGGCTCAGTCCTGCAGGCTGGTTCCCTGCACAAGGCTGGTGTGCTCTGGGAGCGCATGAACTGGAGCAGGATTGCCCAGCGCTGTCCCACTACTGCCCCAGTTGCCCCCACTGCCCCAGCATGCCACCGCTGCCAGTGGGGTGAGTGAGACCCCTCCAACGCAGGAGACACAAAAAACCACGAAGCGGCTGTAGTCAAAGTAGGAATCCCCCTTGCAGTCTGTTGCTTGGTCTCCTTCAGCCAGCGCTCTGTGATGGAGGTGAGCTGCGTTCGGCGCAGGAGCACGTCCCCACGCTCACTTGCACACAGGTTTAAAGAGGGTGACAAACAACCTCTGCTTTCTCACATTTGCCTTTGGGAGAGCAGGCGTGTGCACAGAGCCATGTAGGAGAGCTAAGCAGAGCGGGTGAACAGAGCTGGAGCAATTTGCATCTGCTACCGCGCCTGAGCTCTGCACAGCTTCCCAAGGAGGATTGCAGCCCTGAGACGAGCGGGGCTCCCACCTCAGCCACCCCTCCTGCCTGGCACCCTTCCTTGCTTTTCCAGCCTGCTTTCTGCCTTCTCCCACTCCAGCTGGCTCCCAGGGCTGCACCCCTGCAAGAGCATCCTTCTCCCTGAGCCCCAGCCCCAGCTGCATCAGCTCCCCACCCCGTTACCAGTAAAGCGGAGAGTGCTGGGATCCCTGCCAGAGCCCTGTCTCCTGCACTTCAGCTTCCAGCTAAATGCCAGAAACGTGATCTCCGGAGCCTGACAGGTTACAGCGAGGGAAGTTTCCTCCCACTGCCCCACGTCACTGCCTGCAGCTATGGCAATGGTGTGGCTGGTGTGGTCCATGCCTTGCCGTGGGGTGCATCACCAGTGGTCCCGCTGCCATGAGCACCTGGACCTCCCCACTCCCCCTGCCTGGGAGCTTTTTGGTGAACCAAAACCCACTGCAGCCTGCCAAGTTTCAGAGCTGCTTGCAAGACAACCCCTTGATAGGTACCAGCAGGCTGGGGATGCAGAGGGAGGCAGCTAACCGTTCAGAGGCACTGTGGGGAATGGGGCAGGACCCTAAAAAGTCTGAAGACAGGTGATATCATACCCAAGCCAGGATAACATCCTGGTGATATCATCTCCAAGCCAGGAGAGTCTCCTGCTCGTTGTGTAACCCTTCTCTGGGCAAATTGATGGTGGTCTTCCCCCCTTGGATAATCACCAGCTGGACAAGTAACACCCAGAACGTGGGTGACTTGGCAGGATGCATAGGGCACAGGCACCATGGGGTGCTCAGACCCCATCCCCACATCCCTGCCTCCCCACTGCCCCCCATTGCCTCTCAGACTGTGGGGTCCAGGGAGCCCAATGGGAAGCCGAATGCTGTGTGGACGTGGAGATAGAGCACAACATCGCCAGTGACTCCCACCACAGTGCCCACATGCCCTGGGGCACTACAGGGACAGCTGTGGGAGCACCTCTCACTTCCAACAGGGAAGAGGTAGCAGCATGAAGCAGAGGACCAGTCACCACCAGCTGTGCTCTGGCAGGGAGCTCCATCAGGCTTTGTCGTGGGAAACCTTCACGCAAGTGGTATCTCCTTCTCTCGCCAACCTGACATAACCTGTTCTGCCAAGGGTTTTTAGGTTTTTTTTCAATTTTTAACTTGCTCTCATCATTCCAAGCTAGCCCTGATCACTACCTGTCAAGGGATTGTAAGTCAGGGAACAGGTTCCTGGGGTGCTTCTCTGTCCATTCCCCCAGCACACACATCTGCACAAACCACCCCAGCCTACAGAAACTTGGGTGATGTCCTTTCCCAACCCTGCTGCTGCCTGCCACCAACATACCTGGCAGAAGGCTCTGCAAGGGTGTGGGACAACAGTCACCCACCCCCTCTGCACTGGGGGACAAACCAACAGGAGGAGTGGGCATGAACCATCCCTGGGCCATTAACAGCAGTGTGTGCACTCACTGACTTGGGACTCTTGCATCGTAAAGCAAGCAAAAATATTGCAAAATGTCCCATTTCAAAAACGACCATGTGAAAGACAAGAAATGCAAAGTGAAGGTTCTACTTTCAAACCTCCTTCCACCACCTGGGAATAGGAAAGCCAAGGTTAGTACAAGCTGCTCTGGTCTGAGCCTTGCACATGCCAGGCTAAGCCACTGTTCGCGAGGCAGGGTGGTGTCGAAAGCTGGGCACACCTTGCTGACGTTGCCCGAAAGGGCTGTGTTACCCTTCCAGAGGCCAGAGGAGATAAGATCCTGCCCTGTGAAAGTCGCTTGGACTCAACATTGCAGCTATGCTGTGTACACATGTTGCTGGTTTCTCCACATGGCATATTTCCTGGCTTGGTGCTCACACACCAGTAGGATCCAACATCATTGCCAAAAGCTGCATCTTCCCCTGCTGGGTGAAGGACACAAAGTCCATATGAGCCTTGGTCAGCTCCCCACGGCATGTAGCTCTTGATCCCCTTCGTTCACGGCCAGTAGAGCTGGCGCTGCTTGGGGTGAGAACAGCGTTATCTGAACTCCAAGGCAGCATTAGCAGCACTCTGTGTCCCCGGAGCATCCGGTCCCTGGCTCTGCTCGCGGGAGCAGGCATGCCATCTCCAACATGCCCAGCCACCCCGCTCTGCAGGGCCATGCCATGAGGGTCCGGGCTGTGGGATGCAGCGGGGCAGAGTATTTTTATCCTCTGCGTGTGTGCGTGAGTCACTCATTTGTCTCTCTTCAATGTTAAACCATTCCAGCACAGCGCAAGCTCGGAGGGAGTGAGCAGCAGAGAAGGATTTAAAATAAAGCTCTCCTTACAGGCTGGAGGAGGGGAAAGGATGAAAACCTCTGTGCTTACCCCAGCCCCCAGGCAGTAGCCCCCCTCCTCCCCCAAGCCACCCAGCCCTCCCTTCTCTGCAGATCCTCTCCAGCTCAACCTCAGACCTGAAAATCTGCTTTCTCCAGGCGTGGGTGGTCCCCAGCACAGCCCAGTCCCCTCCCAAAGAAGCGACTGGAAATGGGCTGACACTCGGCGGGAACCAGGCACTGACACGTGGCCAGGGGACACCTGAAGTATCCGTTTGCTGGGTCTGCCCTGGGGTCCAAGCATGGCCACAACATTTACACATTTTCTTTGCAAAGTAGAAAATATCCTTGAACGTAACTTAACCCTCTGTAAAATGCTAGTGGCAGGGAGACTCACAGCAAAGTGACACCTTGACAATTGCACCCGTGTGCTTCCCGATGTGTGTGCTGGTGTGTGCCTCCCCCTTGGCATGTAAGATTGTGTCTAAGTGTGAATTTACACCTGCCACTTCTCTGGGGGTACATGCTTGCGTGCACATATGTGCTGGGGGTGTGCCTGTGTGCCTTTGTGCTCACAAAGATGTTTGTTTCCAGTATCTTTGCCACTCCTCTTTAGGTAGTTGCATGCTGCTGTTAGCTGCCTCCTAGCCAGCTAAACCAGCCCAAATCCCACGGCCTCCCCTTGTGCAATATGGGTCATGAACCTGTAAGAGCTTGTAACTCCCTCACAGAGGGTTACCTGCGAGGCAGCAAGGGGAGAGCAGAGGGTGGTGAGACTCGAGCAAAGAGCTGTGTGACCGTCTGACATGCTAAGCACAGATGTGACTTTGGGATCTTGGCTGCAGGCAAGGAGCAGGGAGCTGGCAGCTGCTCTGCTCCCTGCAGCCCCCCAGGCTCTGATGCTGCTGGCCCAGGAGCATCAGCCATCAGGAGCTGCAGGGCGGGGTCCCACTGCACCCCCTTTTCTTGCTGCAGCCTCTTGCCTGCCCTCGGCCATGCTGCTGCTGGGACTGTGCCAGGAATGGAGCCAAGCGCTTTGTAGCTGGATCAATTCAGTGATCCGGGCTGCAGCATAACGCAGCAAGCAGATATTGGCAGAGGATGAGGACTGAGACATGGGAGCCCAGAAACCGTCCCTGGCATGGCCACCACCGCATAGGGCTGCTTCCCATTGCACCTCGTTACATGGAGCATCGCACCCAGCTGGAGACCCAAGGCTGAAGTCTCCAGCTGCCGTTCCTTGGGTTTTCCAGCTTCAAACCTTGGGTAGGCTTTGCAGTTTTAGCTTCAGTCCTGTGCTGATAGACTAGGGGAGAGCTGGTCCTCTGGTCCTGCTTCCAGCCCCACTGTGCTCCTCATGCTGGCCTCCAGCAATTCCTACCCTGGAGTGGTGTTTCGGAAGGGGAGCTGGGGTCTGAGGACAGCTTGGGGAGCAAGGGACTCGCAGGAGCACCTCAGCTAACTAGGAAATCAGGCAGAGAGAGCACCTCACATGCCCAGCAGCTTCAAGCAGCAGCAGCAGGTCAACACAGGATGCAGAAGCCAGCTCATCATCCTCACCAGGCTGCACAAGGCTAGGAGCTGCTGTACGGACACACAGCCTGTACCCTGTGTCTGCTGGTCTGTGGTGCCAGCGTGGCACAGAGGGTCCCAGGGCTAGAAGCTGCTGGCCAATATGTCAGGGATGAGAGGTCCCTGCTGGGCATGGGGACGTGGGGACAGTTTGTGATGGTTTTTCACATTTCCCTGGTCTCCAAGGGCTGCCCACACATTGCCTCCCCTCCCTGACTGCTGCGTGGGTCACTAGGCTGAGGCTGTGCAGGAGTGGGGTGAAAGGCAGCTGTGCTGTGTGGATGGGAAGATGGGGTCAGGTGAGGCTTGGGCTCAGTGGGGGGTGGGTCTGCATCCCACTGGCAGGGCTAGGCAGACTGCATCTTCTGCAGCTCTGTGCATGACCCCGATGCCCTGCATAGGGAGCCACGAGGGACCAGCAGCCCAGTGTGTTTGGGGCATCTCCAGAGCCCTCGCCGCCATTCAAGGGACCGAGTCCTTTTAGCTCAGTGCTTGTTTGCTGTGTGGCACCAGTAAGCAACCCTGCATCCTGCACCACACCCCCCCCCAACACTCCTAATCGCCCTAATCCTTTGAAACAAAGTATTAATCCCGTCGAGCTCAGTAAAGCAGAGCGGGGTTACTGCGCCGTGCTATGGCTAAACAGTGCTCTAATCCCAGAACAAACTGCTCTAATCCTGGCGCAGGGCTCCCTGCCCCCCGCCTGCCAGCAGATCTGTAACCGATCTGCACCGGGGGTCAGGGATGCAGCTCGGGGCACTGATGGACCAGGGCCACCCTCGGCTGTCACCCCAGGGACACCGTGGCCAAGAGGGAGAGCTTGGGATGACGGGGTGCTCCCATGCATCTGTGTGGTTGCTCTGACCAAGGGGAGCGGGGCTGGGGACATCTGAGATGCTGCTGCTGGGGCTGTGGCGGAGGCAGCTGGGCACCTGAGGCCGCTCCCCTCCGTGCCGGACAGCTCTTGGCAACGGTTGCGCTGGGCTCCTGCCCACCCCATCGATTGGCTTCAGCAATATTTAAAGATCCCGATTAATTTCCAAATGGAGAGGAGTGGTTTCCACTTGTCTGGCTGGCTGCGAGCATTTCCAGGTCTGTTGGGCTGCAGCATGCACCAGCACCCATGGGGAGGCAGGCAGGGAGGGGGGACAGAGTGCCTGGTGGGGGTAACGGGGATGCCAGGGTGCCCAAAACCAGCTCCCTGCTTTCGCAGTGTGGCTTGGCTGTGCTTTGCTGGGACAAGGCAGCTCGGAGCAGCGCAGGACGTGAGCAATGCCGGGAGCTGCAGAGCCTGTGCTGGCCAAGCCACGCGTGCCTGGCAGCCTGCCCGCGGGGCCATTTCAGTGCACAAGCAGATGGAGAGGGCTCTGCACCTCTCCGCACCAGGCAGGAGGAAGAAGATACCCCAGGGGCTTCGCACCCTCCCCTGCCACTGCTCAGCTCATTTCTGCAGCACCAGGGAGCACCCCAGCAGCAGTGGGTCCTGGCCCTCCCAGTGCCTCAGTCTTCCCAGCCCCTCAGCAGCACCCAGGTCTCTCCATCACTTGGCAGCAGGTCCAAAGCATCTGGAGATACAGCAGTCACATCACCTTCTTTCCCTGTGCGGGGCAGCACCCTATGTTGCAAATCCCCAACTCAGCATCCTCCCCAGTGAGCGATGTCCACTGGTGTTTCAGGGGTGCAAGTCCCAGTTCCCATCCATACCAGTTTACAGGAGAAGTTACTTTATCCAAACTGGGCAGCATCAAGAACAGTTCCCCCAGGAGCAGTCTTCATACCTTGGTCCATAATGTGCTCTGGCCAGTGTGATTCAGTGCCTGTTTGTATAAATCTGCTCCCCTAATAGCCTTTGAAGCCCGTGCATGCAGTTAAAATACTGTCTGAAATATTTATTGAGTCAATTTTCAACTAACATAAACTCTGTGCTTACTAAGTAAAAAAATTGCTCTCGTTTTCCTTGAATCCCAGAAATGCAAGTACGGCAGTCAGTGCCACGTGCGCTGGACCATGGAGCCAGCCCCGAGCCCACTCCATCCCTCGGGCCGTGGGGTACGAAGGGGAGATGCTCCGCACTTCTGCGCTACTTCTGCCAGCCTCTGCCCGTGCCCCCAGCGGGCTGTGCAGGCTCTGCCCTTTGCCCACTTTCTGCCTGGGAACATCTGCTCCTTGCACAAGGGAGCTTTGTTCACTCCCCCAGTGCTGGTTTAGCAGCTGCTTTGGACCTTTCCTTTGCAAACACCCAGGCCATGAGTCTGAAGCCTGCTCTGCACGGGCTCAGCCCCTGGCAGTGCTGATGGTCCCTGGGAGCTGAGATCCCTCAGCCGGAGAGGCTTTGCTGGGACTCTGCAGTGAGGAGCCTTTGTCTTCCTCGCGGGGGAGCGAGGAGGGGGGAAAAGATTTGCAATGAAAATGGAGTGGTTGCTATTTGAATATCCCCAGCAAAAGAGCCATTAGCACTAATAACAGCTTTCAGCACGGTGCAGAGGGCACTTCCCATCCGCAGCCTCAAAGCACTTTGCACTGAGCCATTTCCCCATCACACGCGGTACCAAGAGTGTAGAAGCACCTCACCCAGGAGCACTGCCTGGTGCGGGGATGCCAAGGCTGCCCCTTCCACTGCCCTTCCAGCGCTGCCAGGGGCTGAAATGGGAGGGCACAGGGGCTGGGACCCAGCTCCCTGCCCCACGGCCATGGCTCTGGGACAGCCAGTGCTCCAGCATAGGTAGCACTCCACTTGTCCTTTCCACCGGGGACTTTCTGTCACCCCAGAAAGGTCTCTTAGGGACCCTGCGGTTGGAGGTGGGTTGCACAGTTCATCCTGCAAGGTCTTCCCTCAGCTCCTAGAAGTGACCTGGCCTGTGGACAGAGAGGGTGCAGAGGGACACCTGCCAGCCCAGAGACACCGAATGAGCCTGGCAAAGGCCAGGACCTCATCCCACCCAGTGCCCAGGGATGCAAGGAGTGGGAGAGGGACAGGCAGGGAGCTGACGTGGTATAAGTTTCCCTCACCACAGTGCAAGCTGGGGCAGGGGCTTGTGCGGAGATTTTCCAGGCAAAAATCGCAGGTCTGAAGCTGAGATCTTGCTGTAACGGAGCTGAGCTGAGAGCACCGCACTGAGAGGGGCTGGGGAGACAGGCTCCGACAGGCTCCAGCGATAAGCGGGAATTAGAAATGCATTAGAAGCCGCTTCAAAGCCTTCCAGATCGGAGCAGCACATCTGATGCTGCAAATGCTCTCTGCTGAAAGGCAGGCAAAGCAGGCAGTCACATGGGCACTCCCAGCTCTGTGTCCCCAGGGTGACGTGGGCTCACCAGCCACCATGCTGCCAGCTAGCTGGTACCAGGACTGCATATCCACGGTGGTCCCTGGGTGCCCCAGCACAAGTGCCATATCCTGGGGAAGAGCCACACTTACCGGCACCCACAGGCACACTGAGAGTGCCAGGGGATGGGACCTGCCTCTGCATCCAGCTCCTGGTGTGTTTGCTTGGATGGAGAGCTGGTATGGATGCTCCTGGTAAGTCACAGAATCACAGAATGGTAGGGGTTGGAAGGGACCTCTGTGGGTCATCTAGTCCAACCCCCCTGCCGAAG
>Ga0065711_1031104_pt1 | contig 30560 bp, 17 predicted proteins | sample Hoacrofraction12_FD_59098 | JGI IMG/M metagenome (GOLD analysis project Ga0065711, IMG submission 59098) | Hoatzin crop microbial communities from Cojedes, Venezuela - Epithelial fraction 12 v2 (version 2) | ecosystem: Host-associated > Birds > Digestive system > Esophagus > Crop | place... | reverse complement strand
TCAGCAGGAGGGTTGGATTAGATGACCCACAGAGGTCCCTTCCAACCCCTACTATTCTGTGATTCTGTGATTCTGTGATTCCCTTCTGATTATCCTGTGTATCTCTATTTCTGCCATTATGGTGCTTGAGGCTAGAGCAGCTGCCTAACAGCTTAAAGAAAGGGACAGTAACTAGCTGATCTGATGGGGATATTTTAGGCAGATAGGCTTTAGTTACCAAGTGGATGACTAGAGCTGAACAAATAATACTGTTGCTCTTTTGAAAAGTATAATAGATATCCTTTATGATTTCAAGTTGCCGGGATCTTTGCTGTTTTGAAAACTCATCCTATGAGAATTATAATGAAGTAGAGCTGCTCCAGAGTTGTTATTTTTCTTAAACCTGAAAAACTGCACTTTTAGACTCATAGACATCAAAAACAGCTTGATGCCAGTATCATTTCTCGCTGGATTTTGAAGGCAGCAACCCTGCAGTTTTGCATATGTTTTCTTGGTCTAGAGCCCAGGGTAAGCTTTTGAATGGGGTCTGTGTCTATAATGTTCCCTAAGTGCTATTAGGTAAAGAGATTGCTTATTTGAATCATTAATCAGTCTCTGGATGGCTGAAAGTTCTTATATTTCATGGCTGGTTTTCATGATGTATGTGACCTATTCATAGTGTGGTCCTCTGGGTTTCGGATAGTTTCTAACCAGTGCAAAACGGCTGGAAAGATTCCTGAGACAAGAAAACTATATTAGTAGCTTAACTCTTTCCAGTCAGACTTCATGTGATAGATTGTTGTTTCCCATATGGATGCGTTCAGTTACCTTTTCAGAATCTGATTACTATATGCATTGTGAAAAAAACAATTAAAACAATTAAAATTAATGTATTCATTAGCAGAAGTTTAATTTGCTTCTTGTCAGGAGATATATTGTGATGTTGGAATTTTACAGCATCAAAGTTAGCAATAGTCCCCATCTTATAAGTATTTTGAAAGCTTTTACTTGTGGTCTTCTGCAGTGCTTACACCAGTGGATCAATAGGTTTTTAAAACCAGACAGGAATCACCGTGATAATCTAGTCGGACTTACAAAGTACTAAATATCATCCATCATGGTTTTCCTAAATGGGCATCAAAGTCTGAGCTTCCCCAACTTCTGGTGGCTTAGCTGTTAGAAAGAATGACTGATCTAAAAGAGCTTAGAGGGTTTATCTCACAAGACCATCTGGCATACCAAATCTTTCTCCAAATGTCTTCAAAACCCCATCCCTCTGCTGGTAAGCTTGTTAAGCTAATTTTTAAAAAAATATTTTTTTTTTTTTAACAACGAATTATTTCCATTTCTTTTCAATATATCTACTTTCTGGGAACTGACATATAGGAAACTGCGATGCAGAGCAGGAATACTGAGCTGGGTCACCCTGATGGCCTGAGCTGCAGAATCTGAACATACGCCATGCGATAAGTCTGCCTGAGTGTGCTGAAAGCCAGGGGTACTCCAAAGTGCGAGCTGCCTTCTCCATTTCTGTTGGGGTTGCTCATGTTCCAGGGTGACTCCTTTAGAGGCAAGGCTGATGATTATTTCACTGCTTCTCAAAACATGGTAAGAAGAAGAGGAAGGATCACATTATGAGGACTGATAACCCTTGGTTCACATAAACGTATGTTTAGGAGAAACAGAGGGTTGCCTGAGCGTAAACAGCAAAATCTAAGTTAGGATGAACACGTGCCATGGAGTGTTTGCAGCAGGGAGGAGAAGTGAAAGATGCACTTAATATTGCTGAAAAGGGAGCTCTGCAAAATAATTTGTGTGCAAGGTTTGTAAATCATGTACAGCTTTGCTCCCTGCTTCATCATGGCATTTTGGTCTGGTTTACCCTTTTTATGTGTTGATGTGTAGAATTTGATGGGGGTTTTTTGGTGGGTTTGATGCTTTTGCACAGTTAATAACACCACAGAAAATGTAATGCTACTGATGTTACCATTTTATTGCATTAAACAAGTTGTTGCTTTAAACGTCTTTATTTATGGACTATTCCCTAAAAGATCATTTTCTAGCTGTGAGAATATCTTGCATTTAGGTTTGGATTTTCAAAAGCACCTTCTGAAATAGGATCCTGTCCTGTCTTACTACATCTTAAATCCAAAGTTCCAAAGTTTAAATGCAAGTTAGGAATCAGTTTATGCCCTACTGAAATGTAGTCACCTCTGGAAAAGACCCCATCAGCAGAGTGCTATTTGAAGGCTGTTCACTCAGATGTACATCAAGCAAAATCTTTTTCTGCTCTGAGTTCAGCTAATCTATTGTTTTGTATTTTTTGAAAATAAACTGCCTTCATCTTCATTGGTCTTCTGCTAGGGAATTTGTGGTAGTTTATGACTTCCCCCAAAAAGGATACTCACTGTAGAATTAATTCTCCACAGGAATAGATTTAATCCTCCCTGATGACTTGTAGTCTATGGAAACATTATTGCCTCTGCTTGGCTGGTGAGTCTGCCCTTCAGCAGCTGGATATTCTCCTCTTGCTGCAGTTAACTCATGCATTGAAGTCAGCTTTTTATGCTGTTTATATCCCTTGATAATGGCTGTATTGATCTGGCTTGATGTAAGCAAAGGTTCACAGTTCGCCAGATGTTGCTAAGGGTACCAGACTATTACTGCCACCAGCAGACACATTCCATCAGCCCTCAGCCTCAGTTCGTGAAAGCCAGATGAGCAGGATGCCACATGTTGGTGACTCAGAAAAATGGCACGTGTTGACATCTGGCATATGTCAGACTTGGATGTTTCTAAAACAAGAAAGAGTATATTTTTTGTCGTGTTTAATTCGTTTGCCAAGCAATGCAGGAACATTTAAAGGTTCGCCTAATTTTCAGTTGTTTGGAAATGAAAGCCATGATGATAACTGTGTGCAAGAATACCTATGAAATTTGTTTTCAAACAAGCTGAGCATTCCTTTTCTTTAAAGAAAATATAAAACGTGCTGAAACTGATGTGAGCCAGGAGTAAGAACGGTGAGGAAGGTGGGCTGTTGTCCAGCCTGACGGCTCTAGGCAAATGACTTAATTATCTCCTCGCTTGCTCAGTTCAACAAGGCATTTTCACTAGAAGGCAAAAGCTAAGAGAAAAGGTTTTGAGCCTAAATTCTTACTTGCAGCAACTCAAAGTAGAGCTGTAGAAGTGGGAACTGCTGAATCTCCTAATACTGCTTGAGGGATTTGGCTCTTTGTTTAGAAAATCATTTAAATCTGTTTACCTGATTTTCCTAGCACAAAATCCCAGTTTTCCTTTGAAATAAGAATTATTCCAGCTCTGCAATGATGAATATCTCTTATCATGACAGAATAATTTGATGGGGTTTAGACCATTTTTAAAAGCAAAAGGCCGGAGACTATATTTGGGAAAGGGGGTGGTGGTGAGAAGACTAGCTATTAGATTATTAGGTTGTTTTTCTCCCAGAGTCCATGGTAGAGGAGAGATTAGCTGATTTAAAGGGCGAACGGTTTTCATTTTTTTTCTTCTCCTTGAGAGCCGGAAAATGCTGATTGCTTGATCCCGTCTTGTGCTGGTTCTAGTCTGTTAATTCCAAAGATCATTCTCCAAGTGGCATGGTTACTTTCTAACAAGATTAGAGGGAGAGAGGCAGTGAACTGCTCAGTTGCACTCTAGAGACCCTTGGAAAGTGTGATTTGGAGTGGGTTGGCTAGAGAGTAGTGAGAAGAGGCCTGTCTGACCTAGCGTATTATTGCAGGGATTTTACATCTGTCACAATAGTGGATTGTTCTCTGCAAAAACAAATATTTAGCAATTATTGGCTGTGTTAGTCAAACTGATATATACCACTGTTGTATAATAAGGTGGTATTGTGTACAGAGGGTTTGCAACGACTTTGTTGATTTCTGCAGTATTGTAATAGCAAAGGGCAATGAAAATTTATATCATAACAGGCATTGTGATTTTATGTTATTAGTGAAAATAACTTCAAATGCAGTTCGCTAGAACTGAAGCACAGAAATTCATCCAAGTGAAACATTATTTTAGCTTTCAGTCGTCTTCTGAGTGCGCCAGTATCTTCTGCTGAAGTCTGTGGAAGCTATAAATGATTGCTGTGGCTGCCTTTAGCCATTCAGATTGATTTATCATCTGAACCTATTAATATCTGTGCACTGAGAGCTGCAAGAAAAGCGTACGTGTCTATACATATATTACACCTATAGCATGTTTTATGTATTGTTTTCCTGTTGATTATGTATTTTGCAAAGGTATTTATCTGCATCTCTTCCCTGTGGAGTTCAGAAGTATGATTGGATTTAGTTATGCTGCAGTTCAGGGAAAGACCAGAGCATTTGAAATAAAGCTTGGGAGCCATTTACTAGGCCATTACAAAAACCGTGGTCTGCATCGGGTACCCAGGCCCAAAATGCCAAGGAGAAGCTGCCATCTGGCTTTGCAGGCTGGCCAGCATCAAAAGGGTTCGTGCTAATTGGAGCACAGCCCCTCAGTTAGCTGTTGGGAGCCTTCCTGCAGGAACTCCGAGACCAGCCAGATGACCTGATAGGAATTTTCTGTCTCTAACTTGTGTGATGGAGAGTTGGCTGTAGCACACTGCCAGCTGCCACCCTCTTTCAGGACCTTGTAGAGAGAATAAAGCTGAACTTTGGCTAACTGGCTCCGTAACCTGGCATACTTTAATAATGAAGTCGATGTCCTCTTGAACCACACTGGGACTCGATGGGGTATTTTAGGTTTTTCATCCTTTGGACTGGAATTAACAGACCAGACTGCAGACATAACAGATTGAATTATCCCTCCCTAAGTATAGCTTTCACTTAGCCATTGCTTTCCTCAGCCTCGTAGAGTAGTTGTAGTAGAAGCTCAAAAAGTTTGCTTAGGGAATTGCTGCATTTCACTGAGAGTGGGTAAAGTGATACTGACTTACCTTAGGGCATGCAAATGTTTAAAATCATCCTGAAATCAGTACTTGCTCCCTTTGTACTCTGAAATCCCTTCAGATCAGTGCTTGGGCTTGACAGCTGTTTAGACAGAGCTTGAGAGTTCATCTCGACATCATGTCTTAAGTTTAACCAAGCCTCTTATTGAGCCCTCAGCCCTGAAGCTTGCCCACTTTCCCTCAGTCTTCAAGGCAGGGACTTGTCTGGAGCACCAGTTCCTAGCTCTGATCCAGGAGGCTTCAACCCTTTTGTCCCCAGACAGGGGAGGCATGCACATGGGATCTTCTAATCCATGCTGTAGTCTCACTGTTCCTGGAAATGGTCCTCTTGTGCCTTTGGCATCCAAATTCCTGGTCTTGCAATGACCATGGAAGAAAGTTAGACTCTCTAGAAAGACTCCTAAGAGAAGTCTGATTGAGAAACAAGGTGCTCTGCATGTGGCTTTTGTTGTGGATTTTAAGATGAGATGTAAATAGGGAGCGACAGATTGGGGGAAAAATTCTTTCCAAAGACAACCTGGTTTTGACTGGGATAGAGTTAATTTTCTTCCCAGTAGCTGCTGTGTTTGGATTTAGTATGAGAAGAAAGTTGACTTGCTTCTTTATGCATATGTATGTTTGGGTCAAATTTCTCTGATCTGGCTGTCTAGAAAGCGTCTCTACATCCATACTGCAGCTTTGAAAGACAAACAGCATGGTTTCCATCAGTTCTGGGCATGGGAAGGTGCATTTGGTTCCTGAGCATCTGAAAATTAGGCTGCTCTGTCACTTTCAAAACCGAAATAGCTAGTTGTGGTATGCAAGCGTGTGGATGCTGTTGCAGCTTTCTCTGAGCTCTATTATTTTAGTACCAGTAAACTCCATTTATTTTAACTTTCCTCTGCTCATTTGAACTAACTGTACTTTGTAGTCCATACTTTTATCATGGTGCTACTTCGCCCTTATGCATTGAAATTAATGGAGAGGAGGAGGAGGGTAAGACACAAAAGTTCAGAGAATAAAGTGACTTACGTTTACAAACTAAGAATATGGAAAGGGCCAATTTAGTTGTAAGAGTTTGACATCAGAAATTATATTTGCAAAAGGAAGAAATTTTTAAGATCATCTGTTTTTTTAATCCCCTCATACGGTATCTTTAAAAATGCATCTGGTAATGACCTTGAGGATTGTAGCTTTCAGAAACAGTTCTCAGACAGGTTATGTATGAAAAACCTTGCCGAAATTGCACTGACGGTGCAAAAGGACAAATAGTCAGCCAGACAAATGCAGACAGAAGGGCAGAGAGAGGATGTTAGCTTTCCCCTGAACTTCTTGTAGCAGTAGGCATTTTAAAGTAATTTTGAATAACCTCATGCAATATGAGGGAAACAGCTATACTGTACATTGGGCAATAACTGAGCAGGCTTGACGTATTTTGCAAGGTGACATCCTTGGATGTAATAATGTGGATGGATTGAATTTAGTAGCAAAATAAATAACAGGTTATTACACTCCCCGTGTTATTCATGGCTATATTGTATTCAGCAAAACTTTACATTCTTAAATCTGCTGCAAGCTTCCATGGAAAATCTAGTCCATCCCAGGGGAGTAATGCAGGAGATCAGGGAATGCCATAACAGGTACGTGGCCAGTTTGTTTTAGAGCATACAGACCCTTGCGGATGTATTAAGGTGATGTGAAAAGAGAATAAAACCTTCTAAGAAACAGTTCATTAAACTTCTCAGGGGAGTCACTCGCTATGTTTATGGCATTAGAGAATGGGGTGACCAACTTGTCTCCTTTCAACACTTGTCCTCCTATCCAATTTCCAGGCAAATGAGGACTCTTGCGACAAAAAACTCCACCTGGATATTTTTAAAAGTGTGTCAGAAAGGAAAATTAGCTACAAATTTTACTTGAGGGGCTGCATGGCACCAAGTGGACTTCAAGTATTCAGTCGCCTGGCAGCAGCACTTCACCGCTTGAAGGAATCTTAGAGCTATGTGTGAGGGATAGATAAGAGTGCTTGGGAAGGAATGGCATTTATTCTAAATAAAGATGCACCTGCAGCCTCCCTTCTAGAGTATAATCCTTGCAGTTCTGGGGTTATTTCAATCAACCTTAAAGGAGAGCCTCTGAAATCTGGCCATCATTCAAATGGATTTGCCCTCCGCAGTGGTACCACAGCCACAATGTGCTGTGGAGCATGCTGCTATCCCCGCCACAGCAAGATGATGCATTGATTTCTGTGTTAAGCTGCACCTATGGAGCCAAAGGAAAACAGAACAGGAAGGTGAGCCGAATTTGAGGGTGAAGTGGAGGGAAGCAGTCAGGAATCAAATGAAGCACGTACCTTTGCTAGAAGTTGTTGGGTCATAAGCATGTCACAGTTGACTGAGTCCATGCAAGGAAAATTAATCACTGGTGTTACTAAACCTGTCTATTTTGTTATCTGGTCAAAGGCTGTCCCCATATGACTGCATTTAAAGTTCCGACCTTATAGTTGGCATGTTTGGGCAAAAAGACAATTAGTTTCCCACTTTTTCCTTTCTAAGCAATTGACAATTTAAAAGTTAGGCTTCAAGTTTCATGTCCATCTCATGCTGGATCAGGCACCAAGTTCACCCACTCCAGGTCAGCCTGTCTGCCCTGCCAGCAGGAGGAGGAAGGTGGGGGTGCTCTCCTTTTCCTCCCATCACTTCGTAAAGGAAAGAACTGAACCTTTTGCTGTAGGTGGTTCCAGACTTGAGAATGACTTTTTACTGGTGCAACGAACGTTGCGCTTTGTGCCAGGAACTGGCCTGTCCCTTTGGACATTGAATGAGCAGATGCCTAATTAGCCTATTATTTACCGTGGTTGAGATAGCTGAATTTTGATGAAAGAGACTTTACTGTAATCATTGATTCATGACACGGATGCTCATATCGTGCATTAGGCTGTTTAACCTTCTGCAAATATAATTGTCCCATGCCCCCTTTCATAAATCACTTGGCAACTACTCTATCTTCCTTCGTTCTCTGTGAGGGAGAAGCTTGGGAGCCCCCAGATTAGTCCTTATTGCCAGTAATGCACGTATCAAATGCAAGCTGAAGACACTCTGTGGAACCAGGATACTGTGTGGCGACCGCTAGCTTTCAGCCGAAGGAAGGGATCCCTGTGCTGGGGTGGACAGAACTTGCTCTGAATCCTGCACTGTGCTGCTTGTGTCTGGAAAGCCCAGCTGGGGCATCCCAGACAACAGGTCTCTGGGGAGATCCCTGTATTTTTGGAGCAGGAGTGCAGCTGTAAACCCAGGAGGACAGTTAGATGGAGATGGGATTGTTCCACAGTTCCCTTACGCCCTCCCAGTGTGGTTGTATTTAGACCCTTACTTGTTCGTTTTCCTCTCTGGAACAAGTACTGGAGAATCCTGGAGAAGGGACAGTGCTAGTCTGATCACTGCGGCTTTGAGGAAGCTGAATCCCCACATGGCAGCAGCTCCTCCCCATATTCTCTTTCTTCTTCTGATCTCCTCTCTTGGGTTGATCATAGTTTTCTATCAGAAGGGCTAAGCAGAAAATGAGAAATTCCTGTGTCAGAAATTCAGCCATGGTGATGAGCAAGGCTGTATGTTGATGGACTGGGCTGCTCTGTGCAGCTTGCAGCAGCCGACTCCATGGTGGTTTCATAGATGGGCAGCTCCTTAAAAACTAGCCAGATCTGTTTTAAGCAGCTGCCAAATTTCTGTAGAAAGTGCAGCAGAACAATTACCAGATGCTTTCTAAAGGTGTGAAACGTTTTTTCACAGAATCCTCTTCCTCAGTGATGACAGACCTCCCTAGATATGATCCTGAATTCAGGAGAGGGCTGTCACAAATATCATTCGAATAGGCTAGGTGTCAGGAAAGCAGACCCTTTTTAAAAGGCCTTTTCAAATGCATTTTTTATCCACCTCTTAACACCCTTCTCCCCAAGACACACTGGTTCTCATATGCTCCCTGTTTTATCAGTAAGCTACTGTACATCCAGTGGTTGGAGAAGTGAGGAGCCCAAAGAGGCAGAGCTGAAAAAAGAAGCTGGATAAACATCAACTGTGTTTTGAAATCTGAATAATTGTTGGGTCTGTACTGTTGCGAAGATAAAAGGAGTTAAAGATTTGCTCTCTGTTTGGTGTGATAAATGGCACGTTCTATGTAATACCAATGATGGATGCAGCCTGAAAGGTCATGGGAATTCCCAGCACAGGGTCTGACCTTTATTTTACTCAATTTTCCTCACTGAGTTTGGAATAAATTCACCGGTTAGAAGGAATCTACCACTGGAGATTTTCTCTTTGTGTTTTATTTTTGAATGAGCTCTTTCACTTTAAATTGTTCTCACAGATTTTTATTTTTTTGTGTTTTTTGGGTTTTTTTTGTTTGAGTTTTGTGGATTTTGTGGGGTTTTTTAGTCACAGCAGGAGGTGAAGGGAACATTTTTTTTAAATATTTGGAAGATTTCAGAGGCTAAACAAAGAGAAGACACTTTCTTTTTTGGAGCTTTGAGATTAGTCATGCTGCTGTCTGTTTTAGAAAAGTGTTGATATAACAGAGCGCCCAATCTTGTGCTAATATGTATGGACTGATACAGTCTTCTCTATGCTGCAGAAATCCTTCCAACTGTAATACATTGGAAATTCTTTATTCTGAGAAGAGCAATTATCAGAATCCAGCATAAATCCCCCCCTCCCCGCCGCCTAACTTTGTGGTCTCTTCTAGATTTTTTGACTTGTATAAGCCCCAAAGAGAAAAGGATTTATTTACTGTTGACCAAAGGTTTAGCAGTGTACGTTAACAGGAATAAGTTAAGGGGAAAACATCCCTTACTGTGGGTTCCATTAGACTGCTGGAGTAGTCTCCCCATTAAAAAAGGGACTCATTTTCTAAGTGATTGAAAACTAGCACAGAGAAATTATTTAGATATTTGCTGTGTCAGGACCAATACCCACTATTTAGTAGTTCTGTGGAAATCACTAAGAGGGTACTTGTACTACATGGTCCTAAATAAGACGATATGCACTGGTGGAGAATATGTTATCGGAGCAACTCATGTACTTCTGGAGGCACCGGTGGACCTGTGTCTCCAAGGGTAACCACCGTGAGCTGGAGGAGTAATGTCATGTCAATATTTCTAATGACAAAGCCGAATTAGAGCGAGACTTAGAAGCTGCACTGGATTCTCTGAAAATGGATACGGAGCATCAGTTGAAGTCACCAGGAGAGGACAAGAAAGGTAGCGTTAAGCTGAAAATGTTGCTTGCCCAGGAAAATGACTGTAATTTGGTGGGTTAAATGAAGTGCAGCATTTTCTCAGCCCAACAAGGGATGCAGTATGGCGTAGAAACCAACTGTCTTCTGCCCTGTATACTATTGCACAGTTCTGTCTGTGTTCATCACCTGCAGTTTCTGCTTTACGTTTTTGTAAGGTAATTTCACAGATTTGTTGGACTACGCAGTGAAGACTTCTGGGACACCAGAGGGTATTCTTGTGGGACGAGATGTGATGTCATTTTGGATGCAATAGTTTCAGAATAGAAGTGAAACAAGGCTTTTAGAAGGAGAGGTAATAATTTTTCTTAGCCCAGCTGGTATTGTTGGACAAGGAGGACAAGCCTGTCATTGTTTCGTGATGCAGACACTCTGCCAGCAAGTTGCATCTTATGAATCACATCTGGTCCCTGGAGAGCTGGGCTGGATATTCATGTGGGAACTACAGGCTCCTACAACTCTATTTAAATTATGCTTATGCTGACTTTACAACCAGGTGTTCATAACAATTTCTTCAACAATTTTTGGGGCCTACTAGGTATAGCTTGCATGTTTCCCACACAGTCTGGTGTCTGTGAAATAAGGGTGGAGGGACCATTTTTCTTTTCTGAAATGTTGCATCGGTGGCAGAGGTGAGGAGCCTGTCACATCTGCGAGACACTGTTGGCTGTGGTCCTCAGACTGGCCCTGATTCACCTGAGGGAACTGTGGTTTCTCTACGCCAGTCTCACCCCATGGAGTTTCTAAGAATTCAAGGCCTCTGAGCATACTAACCATATCCAGAAGAGCAATCCAGCTCTAGCGATAAGCCTGCCCTTACCAGTTTTGAACCAGGCATAATGAAGATATTTCTTTTTTTTTGATTTAAAGTTCAGGATTCTGTACCTGGATGTTAAATCATTGCGTAACTAGGAGAGCAGATCTTTCAGAAGAACCCCCCGTCATAACCCACTGAAAAGCAGGTATCCAAAAACCAGTGAGAATTACAAAACATCCCCTTTTCTTTTTTTTTTCATTACTTTCCCTCTTATGTTTCAAATTACTTCAAAAATACATGCATTTTAAAGCTGAAATTCAGGACACCACTTGCAATACAGAAACTTTTGTGTTTTCTGAATTTGAGCCTAAATTCAAGAGTGTTGCACAAACTGGAGGATATTTTTTTAATGTTCTTTTGATTCATTCAACAGTTGAAGTAGACTCCCATCTGAGTACTGCTGAAGATACCATCTTCAGTTTGTTTATTTAAAAAAAAATGTATTGAAAACATGATAGAAGAAACAAATTTTTTAAAAATCAAATTAACGAGTTCATGGCTTTTGCATATAGCAATCCCTGAAAAGAATTTGCTTTGACTAGTTAATCAGTACGAGTATTTATTACTCAAAATGTTATCCCTTTTGACCTGACAGGCTTGTTTTGGATAATTTGTTACGGATGACAAAAAGGCTCATATGCCTCTCGTTGTTTTTGACCTTTCTTACTATTAGGAAATTAATTTCAGAACTGAAACAAATGTATTAGTGTTGTCATTTAAAAAAAAAAAAAAAAAGATGAATACCTTGCCTTCAAGCTGTTTCTTCATATTAATCCATCACACTGTAACATGATCGCTTTTTGACACATAACATCTTACCAAGATACTTTCGACATTCACACCAGCTCTTATTAAATACTGCACATAAATTCCAAGTGCTGGAAGTTATTGATAGAATAGGGTGAATAATAAAAAGTATACATACAGGAAACACATGGAGGGGAGAAAGGTTTTATTTAGTGAAAGGGTTTATCAGGTGTGGATGTGTGGGTTTATGATTGTCAAGGGTAAAAACAAGCACATACTAAGTTTTTCCCTTGATAACATTATATTTTGTAACGTAAAAAGCAGGAATCGATAAATACTTCCAATCAGTAGCTTTCTAACTGAGAATTTTTAGGTTTTCTTTCATCTTTGTTTAGTGGAAACAAGTTTTGATCCAGTCAGATTTCAAAGTCTGGAACTGCATTTTCTTATTCTTGTGGTTTGTTGTGTTCCTTTATTTCATTTTAATATTTACCGCTGTTTACTCTTAATTCCAACCACATCCTCCCCCTAAACTGCCTGTAGCTCTCAGAAATGTGTCGGTAGGTGTCTTACTGAATAACAGTCATGAGCAAACCCTTTCATCCATTTCAGTTACATATCAAAGCAAGCATTTGAGCTATATGGGCAAATTAAATGATGCACTACTCCAAGACATAAAGAACTAGGGACTAGCTAAGCACTGGTGGCTGTCAAGCACAGTTGCTGGGTAATGTTGAATTGGAGTCACCGTTGTTGAAGAGGGCTTAAGCCTGGCAGGGTTTGAAGTTAGGTGGAATCTGAATAAATGCTCAAACATTTGGATGCTTGTTCAGAATAAATTTTATTTACTCTTTGTATTGATATGTCTGTAAATCCAGGCTTCACAGGTTTGGAAAACTTCAGTAAGGGTCATGACACAGGAAAGAATGAAAGTCACACCAAGATATTGTTGAGATGCCTTTTTATCCAACACGCTTAGCATGAGATGGGCTCTGGCTTTACAGTTACGTTCATCGTGTAACCATATTATTGAACCTTAGCAGCCTCTGACCTGGGAATTCCACCTTTCCAAGAAATCCACTTAATATGTGGATTTTAAATTTGTCGTTCGTGGGTAGACTAGAGCAGAAGGGTCACATCAGCTGCTTTTTAAATACCATGTGGATAAATCAATCAAGTATTATCACATCAGAACAGCAACACCCATTATTTTGCAAAGATGAGTTCAGCAAAGTGCCAGTTGTGCACTGTGGACAGTTATGTTTATGCAGCTATCAGCAGCTGCTGCCTTCCATTTTCATAGCTTAAATGGAAAGCAGACTCCTGAACCTAAACGACACATTTTGTTACTGTCAGTGCTGCTGGTTTTGGTACCATGAGACCAGAGTAAAGAAAATGTTGAGAATGATTTTTAGTGAGGGGGGATATACAACCTCAATAACGGGAAGGGAGTTGCACAGGGGTGGAGCATCTCTTTGCACTGGGACACAATGGCACTAACAAGGCAGAGTGTGTGTGCCAGGCAGTGTGTTTTGGCTCCTGTGGTCACCACCATCTCCCTATTCCCACTCCCTCTTCCTAATAACTTGGTGTTGGGCTCCAATTGTGATGTTGTCTGTGGTCATGCAGATGACCTTGAATTCCAAATCCAATGTCCTGTGAGGGGCATATGGTGATGTATATGGTAAAGGAAGACATGTTAATTGTGTTATTCACTGCTGGCTGTTTGAAAACACATCATATAAAGGCAGTTATGCTAAAGTTAAGGGGAAAAATGGACCCTGTCCCACCCTTTCCATTCCTGTTTCAAATAGTGAACATGAGACAATGAATTTCCTTGAATGTCATTTGAGGAGCAAAGATAATTGTTCAGAAATGACTGAGAACTTTGAAAAGAAGAGATAAAGCCAGTGAATCCAAACAGATATTTAGAAGACTTTGTACAGGGGAAAGAGAATGATGTCTGCTAGGAAGGAAGGAAAGACCATGTGCCATAAAGAGCTGATCAGTTATCTGTCCGTGAGAATCAGCCAAAGGCAAGTCTTGGGTATACAGAGACCACTGCAGCCAGCAAGCCTCTCCTGGCTGAGCATCTCTGTTGAGGACTGAGTTACCTCATAAATTTGATTTCTGGAATCTGAATTTATTTTGAAGTATGAAAAATCAGGAAGAGGAAATGTCTGAATAAATGTATTAGTGACTGAAAAGTACAATTCTCTCCCTCTCCCTTTGTATTCTTTGTGTTGTGCTCAGAGGAGTTGAAACTGTTTTTCTTTGAAGTTCTCTTTTGTTTTGCTTTCTTTTAAAATATCCTTTCTGACATGTGAGCAAGCATGAGAAAAATGCAATCCAAATATAGGGGAAATTTACAAACTCTAAGGATGGGCTGAAAAGCTGAAAAAATGGTGGTGACAGCTGAAAGCACCATCTCAACCAAAAATATAGCATCACATACATAGTACTAGAATACCTTGCAGGGTTTTTTTTTTTATTATCCTGAATATATTTACTAAATTGGCTAAGTGAAATAACTTAGATTTTAGAGATTTTCTGTCTCTCACTGCATTGAAATGATGAGCAAATGTCTACACGCTGGCTAATATTTCAACAGAAACTGAATGGATATATTGTTGAAAAATTTGCTGGTGGTTTGCTGTGTATCGGTAAGACCAAATGCATTGAGCTCTGTGTACTTTCTGGAAAATAATGTCAATGTGAGTTGCGGGCACACATTGCTTTCTGAAATTAGACCTCATCTGATCTTCAATCACATCATCACAATCAGGGGGCATGTTTGTGAAATGCAGATAATTGTGAGTCACCTGTACCGGCTTTTTGGTAGATTTGTCGTTTCTGCAGCAACTTGGAAGACAGAGACGAGAACAATCTGTTAGCTTAGCCAGTCCACCCCCACAGCCAGCCAAGTTGTTTCTTACCCTACTGCGTTTTTAAAAAACCACTTTGCTCTGTTCTAACAGCTATTTTCTTTACTGTTATGAAGAAACCCACTATCACATGGAAGTTGCATTTACTCAAATCATAAAATGATCACAAATGGGCCAATTCTGTGAGGCATGTAGGGCACTTTGTACTCCATACATGAAATTAGCCATGTTAAAGTAATATTAGGAGAGTTCTGGTCCCAGTTTTTTTTGTTCTTTCTAAAGCTTGTGACATAGATTCGTTTGTTTTTATTAAAATGAATTCTCTGTGTGATATTTAGCTTAAATGCAGTTTAAGGATTTATTTTGGTGCGGCATAAGAACAGAAGAATGCATTTTTGAAAAAAGCACTCCCTTCCAGACAAAAAGACTTTTCTTTTTTTTTCCTGAAAAGCTATGTGCTCTGTCGTAGTCCTTCTTCAGCTGGAAAGGCTCAGCAGTAATACTTTGGCCAGCTCCACTCTCTTTTGGAGGATATGGGCTGCTTGCACCTACTCCCTCTGTCAGAGGCAGAATTCCAGTTGGTTCCAGTAAAAATGTGATGAATATCTTGTTTTCTGCTAGGCTTCCCATGTGGGTAGGCAGAGGCACTTACATACTGTTGAACATGCTGCTAAAATGTCAGCTGGGCTTGACTCCCCTTCCAGATAGCTGATGAGCCACCAATTCAGTGAGTCAAAATAACGAATTGATTGGAAAAATGATGGATTTTGCAATGTGATCAGTGCACTGCTGAGTTCCATGAAAAGCATGTGATCATTACAGCCAGTGGCTTGGTTTTATGGATCACTCTATGCCTTTTCTTGGGATCTTGGTTATCTCCCATCATCACTGAGATACTAAAGAGTAGTCCGTAGTTTCTTTTCAGGAAAGTAAGAACATTTAAGCCCAGCGGAACAAGCTGTCCTCTTTCTCATGCCACAGAACCATAGTGGTAGAGAATAAGTGAGGGACTGAGTGGAAATGAATCTCTTTGTCATCAAATCTTCACAGGACATTCACAATTTTTGGAGGCTCTTTGGTTAAAGGAATGGAAAAGGATGATGGCTCTCAGGTCTCAGGAAAGAGTTTGTTGGTAGAGAAAGGCAAAGCTGGTAGAAAAGATCTGCAAATCAAACAAACCATTAGAGTCCAGTTCAGCTGACGGCCTGTGGCTGGATTTGACTAGCAAGACTCTTCCATCTTCTCTGCTCTTATCCTCCTGGGAACAGGCAACACCCAGCAGACAGATCCCACCTCTAAGACCTGTGCTTACACTTGGAGTTTGCTGCATCCATAGAGGTGGAAGAAGTGGGAGTAGTATAAGGACCACTGATATTCAAGGTAAGGAAGGACAGGTGGCCAAACACCACACATGCCTCTGGCTTGGGGCTGGGTCACCTCTCCCTCCTTACCTTGACTATCAGCAGTCCTTGTGCTGGCAGCACGGCAGGCATGTAATGGGGGACAAGGAGCAACTGCTGTGTTCATGAGGTTCTGAAATCTGCTCTCTGCTGCTCTTACAAGGACACTGCCTGGGCTTTTCATTTATTTTTCTCATCATGGGCTTTTCGTCCAGCTGCATTCAAGGATTCTGTGTGTGTGTGTTACTCCTCGAGGTTTCTTGGACAGGGTCTGTGACTGTGTCCCTGTTGCCTCCTTAAATCGCTTCTGTCTATCCTGGGGAAGAAGAGCCTAACTCAACCCCAAAAATAATATCCTTCCTGCTCCTTCCCCAACAGCACAAAGCTGTGGAGAGTTGAGGTTGGAGTCTAGACCCAAACTCCTTGCTCTGACCCTTCTCTTGCTGTATAGATATAGGAGATATTATTTAACTGTTTCCCCAGCTACGCACATACCCTTCATGCAGGCTGTTTCTGTACTTGCACTGAGCAAGCAGGCAGCTGCAATGTTCAGCCCACCAAGCCACAGAAAATGCTAACTGTTCCTTTAAAACATCTGTATAGTGACTTTCCTTTTCCCTTGATCCTGCTTCTCGCTGCCATCTTCCTAACAAGGGAGTTGTTACCCAAAGACTTGTTATCCCTCTCTCTGCTGACGACTCGCCTGACAGCTCTGTCTGTATGTAAATTAACATTTTATTTTATTTTTTATCCAGAGGCATCTCAGTTTTGGCAGTCCCATCAAAAAAGCACATTCTGCTTTAAATTACACCCAGCTCTCCAAAATGCCTCCCACACCACACTTAAAAATCATTCTTTCTTCTTCTGATTGGGAATTTCAGCAACAGCTAAGTCTTAAAATAAATGGCTTGTTTGTGGTTGGATGCTTCCCCCATGCGACACCTTTGGTTATCAATATCTGCACATCTGTTTGTTTAATTATTTGATTTCCTGTGTGAAACTGAGTCCTAGTTTTTTTAGAAGTTTGTGCGAGCTGATCAAAGAAAATCTTCTCATTTGGGGTCACAGCAGTTTTCATTCCTTTGCCTTTTGGGCAGCAGTCCAATGTCAGTCACTTATCATAAATAATCAGTTTCATCAGGTTACTGCAGAGATTCAGCCAATTGCAGACACGCAGAGGGTAAATCTGGCCTTAACTCCAGGCTGAAAGTGGCCTTTCAAAACCAATTTGGGGATTTACAAAACGATAGACAGGCTTTCCTTGTGTGCTGAGTTGCCTGCTCCTTGTTGTTGCTGGTTGGGTGTTTTTTTTTAATTGCCTAGTTAATATAATCTGACATACTTCTAATGGCCCGCTGGTGAGTTCAATAGGGTAGTCGTTTTCATCAGGTGCTGGTAATAGGGTAAAGGAGCTTGGTTTAAAACCTGTTAAAGATGCAGCAATCTTTTTTAAAAGCTCACTGTTAGCAGTTCTTCTGGAGCTTGTGCTAAAGGATATTAATGTCAGGAGTTGCTTTGCTACCAGAGGCTCAAGCTGAGTTCTGCGTGCTCTTGTGTATGTTTGATAAGTAGCAAATTGCCAGCCCTTGTGACAAATCCTGGAGTGGGGCTGTGGGATGCAGAATTTGCAGCCAAGTCTGGGGCAGAATAAACTGGGCCCCAGAAGGAAAACCCTGCAGAGTGTTGTAGAAACACCAGAGGGCTTAGCCTATGAAGTCCAGGTCCCAGTCTGAGAGCAGGGACAGATCTGTTCCTGGCTGGACCTCTCTGCGGAGAGGTTGTTCAGGGAAGAAAATTTCCTTTCTCAAAGAGCATGCAGGAGCTGAGAGAATCACTAGAAAGCCATAGGCTGTACGGTTGAAAGGTCAGTAGGAACTAACCAAGCATACTGTGTTCTTCTGAGCCCGAGCTGAGTACTGTGTCCTGTGCCATGACCATTTAAGGTATTGAAACGTTTGCGGTTTCTTCTGATGCAGTATGATCTATTTAAACACTGCTGCAAAGAAATGACCACTTTTAAATTCCCTAAATGCCCCAGCAGCCATTCTTGGCTCTATTTCTCATCAAGGATGAGCTTGTAATGATGGGATGAGAATGATAAAGTCCCAATGAAAAGGAAGGGTTTTTTAGGCTGCAGTTTCTTGCTGAAATACGTTGTTTCTTCCAAAACATTAGACAGACTGCTAGACCTGAGGAGGCTTCCCGTTTGTGGGTGCTTTTAATTTCCTGTTCTGCATTTTGCCTTAATTCATGTTGTGATTTTTGTTTAAGAAGTCTAAGCATTTGTTGAAATTTTTTCTGCTTGACAGTCCTGTTTTGGAGTGAGAACGTGCAATAATTACTCCTTGCCCCTTGCTGTGAACTTCCCTTCTCACGCACCTGAAGGGAGGGAAACGTAGCCAGCTGTCAGCTCTTCTTTGCCTTTGTAAATAGGGATGGATCAAAGCTGTGGGTTAATTTAGTTTCAAAATATATACAGTTTGGATACAGGCTCGCGCTTGAGCTTTGAAGCACAAGCTCACTTCTAATTGCAGACCACTCCAGCTTTGTTGAGGTGGTCACAGTTATTTCATCAGAGCTTTTTGATTTTCACGGTTTCTTGGCACACACATTAGTAACTGAACTACCGTGTGTGCTCTCTGACCCATGTCGTGCCTTTGTTACACAGTCTCTACTTTTTCTGCCTAAGGGTCTTTGATTGACATCATGAGCTAAGGGACCCGTAGCATGGAGTATGATGTGGAGCTTAGCCCTCTGTACTTTCATTGCAGATGGACCACACATACTGCACATGAAGCTTTAGTTACAGAACAACCTGGGGGGGGGGGCGGGGTGGAACCTAGAAAAAGTCAGGACTCCAACTTGCAAATGGTAAAAGGAGAGAGGACATTTGAACTGGTTGTTGCATGAGTTTTTCTGCACCGGTGTGAGTGTCTGCCTGCCATGTCCAGTCACCCCACCATCAGGGTGACACGCGTGCTACAAAGTGCACTAAAGCAATTGCAAAGGTGATGTTTTCATTTTGCGAGGGGCCTGGGCTCTGGGGAACCCAGAAGATGCCTGTACACACAGTGAGCTGTAGGACTGCCCCGTCTGCTCCGGGACAGTCGAGGTCCAAGGACAAAGATACCAGTTTTTCTTGCTATTGAGAGCGCATTGCTTTCCTCCTCTGTTTTATATTGTGGCTGAGATGGGAAAGCCTTGCTTGTGCCCTCGTATCACATTGCTATCCCTTTTATTTTCTTTGTGATCACCGCTGGAAATTTTGTCCGATTAGAAGAAACTTTTACCTCTATTAAGCCCCCGAATCTCCATCAAGCGTCTGATAGACTGGGCCCTAACGGCAGCCGCTTTACTTCTTTTCAGGCACCATCCATCAGGCTGACAGTGACTGCCGATGGGCCAGTCATATTGTCTATATTTCATACACAAACATCAGGCCTGCTGACAGCACTTTGCACACTCGGAAATTGCTTTTGCTGTGAGCTGAATTTCAACTAGAGCTTTTTTGCTGGCTCCATCTCTCAGTGTTTATGACCCTCAGGAGCAGAGGAACTGCTGTGAATAGATAATGCTGAAAGCACTCTTGTAGCACAGAAGGTTTCATGTCTGAAGTATTTAATGTTTACAGCGAATTTGGTGTTTGTTAATTTGCATTTTTATTCTTTCCTTAAAGAACTGTCACCTTATTCTTCTGCTTGTCCTTTGTACAGATGTGTGGCAATTTGTACTGGGGGGACAGCGCTGGTGGGGTGGGGGTGAAGAGGAGAGGAAGTGTTGAGGAGTGGGAAGAAGGCTGGGTAGAGTTACAAAAAGCTCCATGGCTTAGGCAGCAATTCTGAGTAACGCTGCTTTGGAGAATTGGGAAAGAAAGGCTTCCATGCAGTGTAAAGCTACCCCTTTGCTCTAACTCAGAATAATTTTGATAGATAACCTATCATCAGCTTAAGAATCAAATACATTAGCGTATAGGAAAAAGACTGTAACCTGGAAGAAATCTGCTTGTCCTTTTCTCTTAGAGAGCAGATAAATTATTTTTATTACTGGAAAGGACAGCTCCCTGCTAATAACACACCCCTCCCAGCCACTGAATTGTATTTCTTGTTGGTATAGAAGAACTTCTGCTGGAGTGTAATTATTATGTCTGTATATACATGTGGGTTTTCATTTGGATTGGTGCACAAGGGATTGTGTTTGTGTGTAGGCCTGAGTCTTTATCTATACCACTGTGCATGTTTTTACAGGAAGAAGTGTGTTCGTGGTCACCTCTGTATTTGTTTCTAGCTATCCTTGAGAAAGCGTGTGCCTGGGAATCACTCAGAAACCGAGAAGCGGATGAGGAGGAAATAAAGATGGCTGTTTCGAAAGTTATGCAGCAGTTTCAGATGAACTCTGGAGGTCACATAGATTAACCTACCCCTGCCAAACGTTCCCCAGGCAATCAGAGTGCTCTGGCCAGCCAGGCGGTTTTATAAAGACTGTAAAGAATGTACAGAGACATATCCCTGTAAAACCATCTCTTACCTGAAAGCTCAATGAGCCATCAAATTCAGCAAAAGAACAGCCATTTCTTGGGAAAATGTAATGTTAAGTGTCCCAAAATTAAACTCCAAGCTAGTATATTTTGATGTGCAGCTCGAGTAACCTATGTTCAAGTAACATTAAAGAGAAAATGTCAGAGTAAAAATCCCATGTTAACAGGAAAAAAAAAACCCTCAGACTTTTCCCCGGTATCAGGAAGAGCTTATAATGTGTGGCTGAAACAGAAAGATTTTTGAAGTGTTATTTATTCTTTCAGTTGCCCTAATGTTTTTTTGGTCTTTTTTCCTTTGGTCATTTTTTTTTTCAGCTTGGAGAGAGCTGGAGACTTGACTAGTTGGTTTGTCTGCATATGTGCTGTAGATTTTATTGTCATGCTCTAGCTCAGTGATCTTCTGTTTGGGTTGCAAGCTATAAAGGGTAACATTTAATCTCTGTGTTCTTTTTTGCCAGGCCTGACTGACATTTGTGTTAGTGATTTTTGTTGATTTTTTTCCTCTACCCTTTTACACTTTGATTTTTTTAAATAGAAACCGAACGTTGTGCCTATAACTTCCTGACAGGGTTAAAGCATGACACTTCTATTTCAAAAATAATTTGACTGTATGAAAACTGTGGGGCAAAACTGATTTTCAAGAGACAGTATTTTATTGATGATATATTGTATGACCTTTTGCATCATTATTGTTGAGATATGGGAATAGAAGGAGGATTTCCTCCACTGATTTAACCTGAGGTACAAAACGTTAAATACAAAGTAAGGATGGTTTCTTAAGTAAACAGTACCTTTTCAAATATTACGGTATCTGGATGTTCCTATTACAATAACTCTTACACTTCCGTCCTGAAGCACAATGAAAGGGAGTTGTGCTTAGGTCTGCATAATTGCAGGTTATTTGTAGTACAGCAGTTTCTGGGAGCTTCTGTTCTGATCAGCATCCCATTGAATTTGTGCTGCTATACGCTATAAGAAAGTGTATTCTAAGAGAATGTGGTGATTTATGAAGATTAGACAGACTGGCATTCTGCAGTCTCCATTGTAAGAGTGAGAGCTGAAAGGAACTGAATGACTTGTTGAAGGTCAAATGCAAAGCCCATGTCAGAACTGAGAAACCAATGCACATATCATCTCATGTTATGGAGCCTTGGTGCCCCTTCCATTTCTGCTGGCTTGGGAATAGTGAGGCAGGGCCTCCTGAAGCTGGCATTGTAGCAGCATTATTATGAAACAAGAATCTTCAACGTGTGATAAATGAGCACATTGGCTTGGGAACCAACCACAGAAATCCACAAAATATCAGAGCACTGGGAGTTATGCTTCCAGGTAGATGACACGTCTTCCTTATACCTAGCTGAGTGGAACAGAGCCAAAACTATGTGTTCATATTACAGAATCACAGAATGTTAGGGGCTGGAAGGGACCTCTGTGGGTCATCTAGTCCAACCCTCCTGATGAAGCAGGGTCACCTAGAGCAGGCTGCACAGGACCTTGTCCAGGCGGGTCTTGAATATGTCTGGAGAAGGAGAATCCACAGCCTGCCTGGGCAGCCTGTTCCAGTGCTCCGTCACCCTCAGAGGGAAGAAGTTCTTCCTCATGTTCAGATGGAACTTCCTCTGCTTCAGTTTGTGCTTGTTGCCCCTTGTCCTGTCACTGGGCACCACTGAAAAGAGTTTGGCTCCATCCTCTTGACACCCACCCTTAAGATATTTATAAGCATTTATAAGGTCCCCTCTTCTTTATAGCCCTGCCCCAAAATGAAGGAAGCACGGTTCACAGTGTAAGAGTGCAGAAAATAGCAAGGATGTGTAATACAAAGCAGCTGGTTTTCAGGGAAACTATCTCCTTTGCCCACATTCATTAGCGGTAGAAGGTGGACTCAACTATGAAGACTTCCTGCCTACCCTAAACTGCATACTTATCCAGAAGAAGTAGGAGAGGAAGAGATTAGTAGCCTCCCATCTCCATGTCATTTTTGGAGTTACAACGTTCACTTTTGTCATTCTTGAAAATGCAGTCTCACATAAAGAAGATTTCAGTTCATTACCTGGAGCCTCTACCTACTGCTTCAAAAAATAAGAGCAGCAGTGTAATGGACAGAAATTGAAAGTGTTGTTTGACTTTTTCTAACATCGTGCATGACCTTGGGCAAGTTGTTTTACCTCTGGGCTTCAGTTTACCAAGCTGTAATGTGACACCGATAAGTTCAAGTTAATTGGTGAAGTGTTTTAAGACCTGCTGAAGATTAAAAGTGCCATAGAGAGCACAGGCATATTGAACAGCAGCCACAAGTTATCCATGATACTTAATGAGACTTGTTCCATTAGGAACACGGCGGTGGTGGCTGTAGCAAATAAAAGAGTAGATTAATAGATCAGGAATCTGTTATGGGACCATCTCAATGATTTCACTACAGGAAACCTGACAGTGTCCCTGAGCTTTATCTAGCTGCAGTGTGAAGGAAGGGGAAGGATGCACAGCTACCACACAATGTAAGTTATGATGGGCTTGACTAAGGAAGAGAAAGAATGCAACCACTTAAGTCTTCTCTTTGATAAATCTGCACGGAGTTAGAACATTAACAGTTGTGAAGCAGTGAAAGAATTGCTTGGTGATGGGTTTTGTCAACTTCCAAGCTCCTCATAGAGCAACAAGTGACTTATGGGAGTCACGGGGACTTTCAGAAGTGACTATCTTACTGTACTAGGCAACATGATCATCTAAGGCAAAAAGATATCCTCCAGATCCCCTTTGATGTGGAGGATGTGTGGCAGGTTGCACCTTGACAGGGAATCTCATTAGGTATTGCTGGAAGGAAGTGACAGAGTCAGGAAGATACTCAGCTTCTCTCTCTTCTCTCTTATCATGTTAGCCATTGGGAAGTAATTTTCTTTTGTTGTTTTGTGATCCTTAGAGCTGAGCTGATGATCACAGCCTTATTCTCTGAATAAGAAGGAAAGGTTTTGAGCTTTTTTTTCCCCCCCTTTCCTGGTATTTGAAAAGTATTTTCCCAGGACCTGTTTTGATATACCAGTATCTGCAGTATGTATTTGAAATATGAGGAAGTCCCACACAAGCTGTGTTCCATTAAGGAACACTGGAATCTTATGTCTCCCCTTCACCTCCACAAGTGTATACGTGCATACAATTAATCTTTAGCATTGAAAATAACATTTTAAATCTCCTGAGAAAATTTCAGTGATCCTTTCAGGTCACTCACTGCAACGCTTCCATTTTAATTCAATAATATCTGATCAGCTGAGATTGCTTAGCAAATACTTGCGGGAAACTTTTTTCCTGTAGATGAAAAATAAGAATTTATTTCCATGTCAAAAGGTAAGTAAATTTTGCTACATCATTAGTAATCTTCGTATTTTCTTGATGATTCTACAATAAATGACAATAAGTTTGTTATGGAAGGGAGGTCTAAAAGGTACATAATTCCCCTGATTTGTTCCCCTGGAGCAATCCTGATTATTGATACATTCTGCCAGAGAATATTTACAACATTGATTAGTGTGATTTAGAGTTTCACGGCTTCACATTCTTCCAGCCTTTCTAGCAAAGCAAGCAATTTAAAGTCATTGCATGTGATACAGGATTTCAAAGCAGTAATTCAGCTGCAGTGTTATGTTTGATCCAGCGTTTACTGCCTACCTACTATAACAACTGGCAGTTTATAAACTCAGAGATTAAAATGATGAGAGCTTTAGAAACTCATATAACAATAATGAAGAAGTAGTGTGTGAATGTCTGTGATGTTTTTCTGCAATTTTCCTCGGCATGCTCAGTTATTTGGCAGATATTGGGGATGTTCTCAGATGTGTGCCCAATCCATGAAGTGTAGATCAGCTATCATACTCAATCAAGCCAGAGAGTTCAGAATTGGGGAGTTTGTTCACATCTGTCTCCCAGATAATTTTATGCAATCTGAATATCTGCCTATCTGTAGTACATCTCTGCTTAAAGTGTAAAAGAGAACTGCATTTTTTATTTCCTCCAAGCCTCATAGTTATTCAGATTATCACTGGATGCTGTATTGTCTAGGGCTTAACAGTGCCACAAATCATCACAGTCAGAAACAAGACACTGGAGTAGATGGACTTTAGGTCAGACTATGTCAAGTAATTTTTAGATTCCAAACTATGTCCATGCTGTTCAAGAACTCGACTGGACATCTCTGATTCTGCCACTGGACTCAGATTTTCATAGCCCTGAATTTTTGTAGTGGAAGTTGTTTAAAGGTTGTCTCAGCTGGAGCTATGCCTTGGCTTATCAGATATTACATTACTGCTGTTCCCAAAGAACTAAAATTTCCCCAGGTCCTTTCATACAGCCTATCTGTAACATACCTGTTGACATGAAAACAGAAGTTTAAAAAAATGTAATTCATAAGAAAAGTCTAATTATTTGTGACATTTCATCCATCATGTCCTAAGCTTCTCCAGAGGAAAGTAGTAACATTTCGTCTCCTTGACAGCAAACAACACACTGACGAACTGAAAAATGTTCTGCTATATTTCAAACTGCAGCATTTATGAGTAAAGAGCAAGTGCAAAATAAATAGCAAGAGTAAAGAGCAGGAACCCACATAAGTAGGGGGCAGAAGCTTTGGAGAGCTTTCTAAAAGCTTTCTATTGGGTAAAAAAAAAAACCCAATCCTTCAAAAACAACCAGAACATTTCAGAGTAAGCAATCTGTTGGATGGAAGCTATAGCAATACCACACAGCCCAACGTGCGTTGACTTTCCTAACCACTCCTGTGAGGAGATGCCTTGGGTGGATGTGGCAGTACAGTGTAGTTCATGAAGAGCTACAGGACCTAAATGAAGCTGGGTTGGAAACAAGGTGTTTCTGATACCTCCCAACTCCCAAACCCCAGCACTTCAGGACTGCAGAAGGAGTGCTTATATCATCTAAAGAGAAGAGAAGCAGAGCAAGACTACGAAGACTGCCCTCCTAAATTTTTCATTTAAGCACCTGAAGCACTGCTAAGTTATATCAAAACTGACTTTGCTTCTGAATGCTCTCTCTGTGACATGCCAAGTTAGGTGATTCCCCATACTGGCATTCTCTCTCCCATCACTGTTTGATCAAGGCTTGGTGGCCATCTGTTCATGGATGAACCACCTATTTCTGCATGGCTCTTGTGGTCCTGCTTTCGGATCTAGGTGGCCTCTGCACCAGAATCTGCAGATGTCTCCCACTTCAGCAAAAACAAAGTCTCTATTAGGAATGTGGGTTACTACAGTTGTTTGTATATTTAACCTCCACTGTTTTCCTGGGTACTCAGAGATCTCATGTCTGTGAAAAATGCTGTTTTCATCCATTGATGAAGTGTGAAGGTCATCTGTGTTGGCATGCACATACAACTCTTCAGCTGTTTTTCAGACCCTTCTTGGTATCTTGTTGGCAGATCTCATACTCACCAAACTTTGTCATTTAAACAAAGAAAAGTGCAAAATCCCAACACAGGGTATCAATCAAATCTTCCATCTGGGAAGTCTAATGAAGAATAATAATGAGTTTGAGAATTTTGAAGTCGTTCGGATGTTCTTTCTTTTCTGATCTCTTGTTTTAGAAAAATCCTTACATGCAGAAGCTATAGCACAGTATTTATCTTTTTAACTCTGAAAGGCTGCGATTGTTCTTTGAGGAAAATACAAGTTTATGCAGCCATTCCTAATCTTTCACAGGGTGAAGGCTCTTTCATTTCCATTCTTTTTCTTCTTTTTCCTTTACTGTTATGCACACACACAAAAAAACTCAGGAGTACATCATGAGCCGAGCTGTATTTTCTGTTTATTGCCACCAGGTTAATAACAGTAATGGTGCGAGGAGAAAATGAAGTGTTATGTAAAATCCTGCATTGCAGATTTTGGTGCTGATGCAAAGAGCTCAATAAAGTGTAACACTTTAATCATGGAGATAAAAATCACACAGCAGCTTCACAGTATTCCAAGATACAGAGCCTTAAGACAAAATAGAAGTGGGAGAGAAAGAGAAACCGATGATATTGTTGAGTCCCAGAAAAGTTAGGGAAGGAAACAACCCACTTTCTTTCTTTTGATGCTTTGATTCAGTCTTTGTATTCACAAGATAAACAACTAAAAATGTGTGTATATGAATTTCCTGCTATTAGAGAGAGCAAAAATGCCACAGCCTTATGCAAAACTCAGTGACATTTACAGGAACCTGGGAAACTTTAAAAAAAATGCAAACAACTCCCTCCCCACAAAAAACAAAAACGACCCAACAAAAAAAACTCCCCCAAACTGAAAAATCTACCACCAGAACTGCCCCCTAGCATGGTATGATGAGATGTATTGGGGTTTTTTTTCAAGTAGGCAGGTAGCACAGCACGGTTTTAGCTATGGTGATCTTGAGTACAAAATCAGCATGCGAGCATGGAAGAGGACTCGATTTGGGATGGTCATCATACTCTGTGGCTCTTCACTGTTACTGAGCTTCGTGCCTCTGCTTCCCATCTGCAGTTTAAGATTGTAGTCCTGTCAAATGACTGTACATAAAGTTGTAGGTTGTTGGCTTGTGAGGTTGTTTGGGTGAGTAGAGGAGGAGGAAGAGTTACGTGGAGATGATCTCTCCTGTACAGGGAAATCTGTGCTTATAATGACACGGAGCACTGTGCTAAAAAGTTGGGATAGTGCTAAGGACTGTATATCTTTGAGCTGGACTGTTGCTGTGATGCACCTGACTGCAGTTGTGTGCCAAGTTTATTCTCCTGAAAATAAAATTCTCTTTCCAGAAAAGTCCCTTTACCCACAACTTGTCTATTGAAAAGAATATAAGGATATTATTGGTTGGAACAAACATAAAAAATGTGGAAATACCTAGTTCAGGACCAAGAATAATGCATCAGGTAACTCAGAGAAGTGTCATGTAGCATTGCTCCTGATATCTGAAAACAGAATAGCTGAATATATAGAGGGAATCTCTATGGCAGAGACCAGTGACCATCCAACCACCCCAGACGTTTCCTTACACCGGGGTGGTGCAGTGCCAGCGGAGAAGCCATTCCAGAGAAGTTACACTTTCAGCATGAAATGTAATTCAGTTTTAGTTAGTGCCTGGCCCTTTGGGGATCAGTTGTTGTTACTTGGAGGAGCACAGCAGCCTGCTGAGCCAAGTTGTCTAGGACTTGGGCAAGCAGAAGGAAGAGGGCAGTACCCTGGCTTTATTGTGGGGTTTCCACTGGCCCCGTTCTGTCCCATTGCTTACATGTTTGCAGCCAGTTAGCACTGCTTGTTTCAATCTGTTGCATACTTATTCATTTGGGTGAGATTCAAGGTTAATTCAAGGGCATGCTAAATCTTGCTGGGGCTTGAAGGTAACCCAGAAGGTTTAATGTTTCCACCAGGTGTGATAACCATGTGCCTACGTTTGGGACTGCTGATTGAAGAACTCCTACAGAGACAGAATCAGGCATATGTATTAGTGGCTCTGGGTATCTGATAAACTCTGTCATCACTGCTTACCCATGATATGCCCATCATAAAGAGTGCCTGATTACATGGCTGGCTTAATCTGTATAGCATGAAAGCTGACATTTTATATTACTTTCTATCCTCTTGTCCAGCTGAGTTCACTTGTGTGGAATTAACAGATGTCAGACTTGGACTTTATGTGCATAGATGCCACAAGATGTATAAATAAACCAACTTTTGTGTAGTATTGTTAGAACAGGTCATGGTAAGAGATGGTAAGAAAAGAAAATGTTTCACAGGACCCTGTAATATTTTCTTGGTGGATTTTCAGGAGACCTGAGGGGCGAATCAAGCTGATATTGCTTTGGAAGCTAAAATCTTATCCTAAGGGTTATCTGAAGTAAAAATGTCCTGCTTTTTTGCTGAGATATGTCCATGAACAGCATCTGTTTCCCCATGGTGTGTTAAAACATTCATTACCCCTTGATGCAGCTGCAGTAATGGCATAGGGATCTCGACATTACCTTGGTGTTATACTTCATATTTGGGGTAAAGGACCAGGTAGGCTTTAATTACCTACGTATCTTAAAAGACAGCATATCTGGTAGCTTTGAGCTCATCCATAAAATTGAAGGGACAGTGGTTCTGGGAAACCTGCCACATCGTGTCAACAGGCCCTGTTTGCTTTTGGAGATTGCAGGCAACTGGACGGATTTGAAGAGCTGTCTTTTTAAGGACAGAAATAAATTTAAAAAAGGCACCGCAGGTGTGAAGAAAAAAAACCTCTATGCAGGCTCAGTTTTTTAGGGCAGGACTTGGGGGGGTTCATCTGGAGTCTCTGCTCATTGCCTGGGTGTCCTCCCAATGGAATCCAGCGAGCATGGGGAGAAAATACCCACCACAGCTTCACATGCTAGATCTGTGGCTGGAGTGGGGCAGGTGCCTATGGATCACAGAGCACAGCTGACCCACAAGGATGGACACAGCTGTAGAGGTGTGAGTTTGAGAAAGGAGGCATTGGTCATCTGTTTCTTGAGCAGACTTCTCAAGCCCATCTTGAGTACTGCCGGACCGATAGTACTCAAGTCTTAGTGCTGCAAATGCAACCAGGTTCTCCTGCTTGGTTGAGGAGAAAGCTGAGAGACCGGTTCTTCATATTTGTTATGACTGTCCTGCTGGTTCAGCTGAAACCCTTTTTATCTCAGTATAAGGCTTAAATTCAGAATCAATTGCTTAAGATATTCCTGTTCTCTTGTATTTTTCCTTTCCATCGCCCCCACCCCTGCACGCAGTAATTCTGTATGAATCATACAATTGATTCTTTGGCTGGGGGGACAATATATGAACAGCTTAAGCAGCTGATGGAGCTGGAAAAAAGACAAACCTCCAAATATTTAGATTTTTTTTGCCTAGCTGGATTGGCTCCCTAGATCATAACATGGACTCCCAGCAAACTGTGTCAGCCTATGGTGTTGCATGGTCCTGGCAATGAGTAGTGACCCATATGTGTGGGAAGTGGGAAGGATGGAGTATTTGAGGCTGTCCTTGTGGCCAGAAACATGGATGTGAAAACAAAGGGTCAGCCCACAGTGGGGCTGTGACACCTTCTGAATGAAAGGGCTGGCAATGGGAGTGAACGCATTGGAATTAATTAATGCAGGTAATGCTTTTAAGTTGGGAAGTGCTAGAAACACTAGCACCATTTGTTGCAGAAACAACAAACTCTTTTACTGTCTGTGAGGGTGCCAAAAAGTGGAATCGTCAGAGGGACCAATGTGATGATGGGTGAACACTAGAATATACTTTCTGATAGTAATGTAGTGATTGGGGTAGCTTCTAGTCCTAGGAGACTAGAAACACTTCCGTTTGCAACTTTAAAAAGAGTGAGTCAGTCATTTGCTAGTGCTGGGTACATAGCGATAGCACTCTTAACTCCCAGACATTTATGTTTTGTGTGTGTGCCTCTTCCAAACATTTATTACTTTTTTCTCTGCTTTTAAAATACAGCCAGACTATATTTACTGGGGGAGGGGAGTGGTCGGTGGTGGGTTTCTTGTTTTTTGGGGTTGTTTTTTTTTGTTTGTTTGTTTGGGGTTTTTTGGGTTTTTTTTTAGTAGGGATTTCTCTCAATATAACATGAGAGACAGTTAAGAACAATCAACATAAACCCTTACAAAGTGCTGGCTGGATCTGTGGTTAATCCTTGTTTTAAAAAATATGTGGGGTTTTTTAGTCTCTGTCCTTTCAACACTGTGGATCAGCTCTACATCAGAAAAAGCCAGAGAGGGGAAATCCAGCCCAGAATTGAATGAGCTGCTATGGTACATCATCTGTTACTTCTGGGGTGCTCCAGTGAGATAAAGTGGTTAAAAATTTTGCTACAACTTTCCGTGGACTAGCGTGGCATTCTCTGAGCACGTTGTTTGCAAGTGTATTTGTTTGATAGACTCCGTGGTTAGAATCAGATCTTGTTTTCCTTGTCAAGAAGAAAATAAGAAAAAAGAAAAAAAAAAAAAAAAAAAGGAAAG
>Ga0065711_1031103_pt1 | contig 30560 bp, 16 predicted proteins | sample Hoacrofraction12_FD_59098 | JGI IMG/M metagenome (GOLD analysis project Ga0065711, IMG submission 59098) | Hoatzin crop microbial communities from Cojedes, Venezuela - Epithelial fraction 12 v2 (version 2) | ecosystem: Host-associated > Birds > Digestive system > Esophagus > Crop | place... | reverse complement strand
CGCCGGGTCCTAACGCGCCCGCCGCCGCCCGCCCCCGGGAGGCGAAGGGGAAGGGGCGGCCGGGAAGCCGGCGCTGCCCGCCGCGGGTCCGCAGCCCCGGAGCCCCGGGAGCGGGCCGTTTGGCTCGGGGGGAGCAGGGGGAAACGTCCCCGGGCCTGTCCCCTGCAGCCGCGGGGAATCCCTGGGCCGGGAGAGACTGGGCAGGCTGCCGGCCCGGAGCTGGCCTGGAACTGCGGATGGCAGCAGGGAAAGCACCTGTCTCCGGAGACCCCGAATTGCTGTCTCCCCTGGAGAGCCACCACGGAGGACTCCATTCTCCTGCCCTTTGGGTTGGGAGAGCCTTTGGGTTCCCTCAGCTCTGCGGAGAGAGACCGTGCGCGGGGGCCACCCGCTGCCACGGAAGCCCCGCGCCTCCACATTAAAGGTTTCCATTCTCACCTCTGCTAATCGGTTGCTTTCCTTTCCCTCCACACACCCTTAAGAGCTGTGCCTCCTGACGAAGAAACAAGGTCAACAGTCTGAAAACGCTCTGGAGCCATTACACGGCAGGCACCCAGCCACCTCGCTGCAGCCCTTTCAACCCTGCTGCTTCCAGCCAGGCAGAGGTACTCAGGTACTGCAATGCCGGGGACTACAGGAGCATCTGGAGGCATCAGCAACGTTTGCGTTTCACAGCAGTGGAAAACAAGCAGCCGAACGCTTGGTCTTGTTCGACAGTGAGCCCTCAAAGGTGGCCCGGGCCAGCTGATGAGTTTGTAGCCAAGGCACGGGCCTGCAGCATAAGGTGCTATTTCTGGCTTTTCCACAGAGCTCCTTCTGACCTTTGCCAATCTCTTTGTGCCTTCCCTTCCTTTCTGTTACTGAACTACAATCAAACCTTCCTCCTCAGGACAGGGAAGTTCCCTGCTTTTAAAATGCTCTGAAATCACATGGAAACCACTGAACACATAACAAGTGTTTCTGCGCCAGGAAGCTGGATGTGTTTGATGAATCACTTGTCGGGGCAGCGCTGGCTGGAGCAGCGGACCTTCCCTTCCACTCCCAGATCTTTCCATCTGGCAGTGCTCTCTGAGGCTGCTACAGGCACTTTGTGTGACAAGCAGGCTCAAGGTGGGGATCCAACCCAACTTTTGCCCTTTTCTTACTAGGTCACGCGCACTTAAACCCTTTACGGCCAGGCCGCCTGCTGCATCCCGTCCACAACACAGCCACAAAAACCCAGCTGCACCAGCATGGCAGAGGGGTAATGAGGGAAACGTCAATGAAGCAGCACCACCACTGAACATCAAACCATAAGCCTTAGCACTTGTGTGTGATTCCCGCTTTAACAATACGATTTAACACTACAGGAAATTTAGTTTAAGAACGTCAGATTCAAAAAACTGCAGCTAGGTTGTAAAAAAAAAAAACAAACAACAAACCTTTGTGTGTTAGTCCTGACCAACATCACCAGCTAAGCTGTCTGCTGTACGGCGTTCTGCTCCTTGTCTGCACAGAGCTCAGTTACTGCATTCCTTATGCTCTCCAGTTACTCTCTGTGAAGACAAGGCTAACTGGAGTAAGCAAGAATTTTTAATAACAGTTATTGAATCAGGCCTTTGTAATAGCTCTTCATAACAGATTTTATGGGACAAATTCCATTCAGTCAGAAACTGCAGGGCCACACATGCATCCAGAGGCACAGTCTGTCCAAAACAGTTTGCAGAGGGCTGCCAACCTGTACAATTAATTTCTTTTAGCTCATTTCATGACACTAATACTTCTATGCCATCTTGCACAGAAGGCACCTCCTCCTGTACACACTCATCCAAGAACTGCAGGCTGGGCAGTAATCTCCGTGGAAGCAAATCTCAGACCTTCCCAACTCTCTCTCTCCTGTTATATAACAAGATAAATTTGCACTTCTCATTACAGCCAGCCAAGTTCCAGCAAACAATCTGAGTTTCTAGTCCACACAAGGACAATGTGGAATCTGGGAGAAATGCAAAAACCTTCATATTAATGGTAACGATCAAAGTCTTTTCCACGACTGACATCTAAGCATAATTTTTTCTCTTTCATCTCTAGCTTTCTCCAGGACGAGGGAAGATTTACACCTGGCAGTTTCACAGAGTTAGGTTTAATAGGATGCCAGGTGGCAGCTGTCAAAGGCAGACTCAATTGCTCTTTCTGCTGTTTGGGAATGGGTTTGCTCTTCTTGCTACCCTTTGAGAGATTAAACCTGACATTACTTCCTAGGACTCGATTCTAAAGTGACTACCCAAACTATAAGTAAGCTAACAGCTCTGCAACTACACCCTCACATAGTTTACATGTATAAGTCTGTAGGTATATACACATACATGTGCCACAACACACCCACACATCCACAAACACTTCACAGGAGAATACATACCCTATTTTTAGGAACAAGGGACATTAAGCATCCTTCCTAAACTCAGCGTGAAGCAATTTCAGCTGAGAGCGGGCACCTTTCTGCTGTTTACTTTTTTCTCTCCTGTCTGTCAACTGCTCTTTCTTGTTTGTTTGTTCTACTTTTTCACCTGTGGAAAAATTCAAAGTGTACAGAGAGTTTTCTGATAAAAGAAAAACACAAGGAAGCTAACATAGAGCACAGCTTGCTGTGCAAAGGGAGGCAACCACAGATGCATTAGCTCTGGAAGGACTCTGCGCAGGAAGTCATCAAACCCACCCTTCTTCTCTGGCCGCAGCCACGCATGTTCAGATCTTCCCAGGCAAAAGTTCATCTAACCTCCTGCGAAAGAACTAACACGCTTTATTACTTAATCTTACTAAATACGATAGTGGGGGAGTAAGGAAAATCAGTTGTCTAGTCTCAGTATTCTTTCCTAGCCAAATTAACATGGGTTGCTTAAAATAGAAAAAGTTGACCATTGCCCTCCTTGGAACAGGCCATATGCCATGTTCCCGTAACTTTCCCTTTCTACTTTCTAGGCAAACCAAAAGAATTCTTCCCATTTTTCCTCAAAACTAGTTTTTCTAAACCTTTTTTCATTCCATTTTGCCACTTCTCCAATTTTTCTGCTTCCTTCATAAATTGCGATGCCCAAGAATGAAGGTAGTACACTCTGAGGCCTCATTCACCATGAACAGACTACTTGAGCAATTTGTGCTTGAAGCTTAAAAAAACTGTAAGCATCAACTGCTTCTAAACACTCTTAAGTACTCACAAGTCCAATAAAAGCAGGTTTTTTTACTCCTTTGCTGCCGCTGTCTGGATCATTAAAATAACTGAGGGTCTCACCTGTAAAAAGCCTTCTTGAAGCAATGATGTAGGAGTCGGAAACAACTACATTTTATTCCTAACCTAGAAACGATCTGAACAGAAGAAAAATACGAGGATCAGATGCGGAGTTTATGAAGCAGGGCTGAATATAACCCAAAATCATGGCAGAGACAGTCACTACAAAGGAGTCAGCGTGGAGCGACAGAGAGAAGTATCTTTTTGCACTGCTGCACCCCCCTGCTGACATGCTCAAGGAGAGGCTTCCCCTCCCCCTTCAATCTGACAGCATGAGCTATTGCTAAGTAAATGCCAGCCCCAGCCTCCAAGGACTAACACGGAAGTCTGCAGAAGCAGAACAACCATATGTGAGATTTGAACTGGTTCAGACTGGTTCAGAGAGTTTGCTCTACTAACCCAAAGTGCTTTCTCAGAGGAGCTTTCTGTGTGGGCTGTAATAAAAGGACAGAGGCCTCAGGAGGGCAATCTGGGTCCTGTTGTTTACTGGGGGAGAAGCACTGCAGCTACACTCTCCTAGCATGGAGAGATCACCACTAAATACTCTCGGCAGTCACTGACTCAGGAAATTTCACACACCGAGTCCTCTCTAACAGCAACATTTCTTTGTCCCTTTTGTCACGAACTGCCCAGTGCCTTTCCACAATTCCCTCGGCACTTCTGCTGGGACCAACTGCCCGCAGACACTTGTGTTCACACTGGCGCGTTGCCGCTGTTGTAAAGCACTCGCCTTGGATCGTGGCCCTGGGCTCTTTTGCCTGCTGGAGCATTCTAAAGTCAGTATCCGGATCACAGACACCGCTTTTACCTGCTATCCAGGGGGTGCATCTCCTAGCAAGACACCATAAAACTGTAGCACTATTGTTAGGAAGCAGGTACAGCTGTCTCAAGATGCTTCAGCCCCCATTGCACTGGTTGTTTTCCTCCTACAGACGCAGGCTGCTATTGACAAAAAACAGAGCATGCGTTTTCAAGGGTGGAGGAAGGGAAGTTATTTTGAAAGATACAGTAATCTACTTAGAGAACACACAGGTCTTTGAGTCAAGAACAGGAGCCTTACTCTAAATTCTTTTAATGGTTTGTTGTTTCATCTTAGGCAAGCTTCTGTCTCAGTTTCCCATGTTAATACTACTTATACCAGAGAGGCAGAAAGGGTTAAATGTCTGCAAAGTGCTTTGAAAGCTTCAGGCATCCAATACATACCTCAGGGAAAGGTATTCAAAGGCAAGGAATCATGAAGAGGGATATGCATGGAAGGTCTTAAGATGTTCTCCAGTTCTACATGTGTAGTGCTGACTTAGATGAAAATCACAAATAAGCATTAATGCAGGAAGAAAAGCAGAATGTGTCGTGTCGTTTGTTTGGGGTTTTAAGATATAAAAGTACCTTTGTAGCTTTCGTGTTTCTTAATTCACTGTTGTGCACAGCAGTTACCAGCAAAGCTAAGCAGTCAGATAAACCAACATTCATTCTTGTTAGAAAAAGTCCATCTAAAAATAATGGTTTGTCTGCACACAAGAAGCACGTAAAAGGCAGCACCAAAACATCTGGAGATTTGAGTCAAAGAGAATAAAGATTTCTGTTCTGATATCTGTTCAAATTAACGTCCAGTGAATTGGGTGGGACTATTAAATATCCTTCTACCAATCCTTCATTCACCATGGAAGTTGATTCCACAGTCAAACAGAAGTGATACCCCAAAACTCTTCTGTTTAAACTTCAAGAATCATTGAATGTTATCAAAGTAAGAGTTAGATTCCATTGTGGAAATAATGAGGTTACAGAATTGTACTTAAATATGTAAAACTTCCAGTTCCTGTGGAAAATACACCACATCTAAATAGCACAAACACTCCCTATAAGCAAGCCATATATCCCATGTCAATCCCCTACTAGGGATCCTAGCAGGGCGATAAGGTTATAAACTTTGTACACATAAAAAACCCTCAAATGTAAATTTTCGTATCTACGGAGGCTTTTGGGACTAGGATTGGAGCCATCAACCTAAGAGCAAAGCAGAGCCCCACTTTGTAATGGGTCTCTTTGTAATTCAACATGGGAGCAGAGACCAAACCTTTCCGCAGAGCTACCAGTGTTTCCTCATAAAAGCGCAGGATTCGCAGACATTTACAATGCGAAGCTCTCACCTCTAGATTTTATTTTCTTAGCTGATCTGAAAGCAGGTAAAACCTTTGACACATAGGTACTGTGAAAGACCTCTCTCCACAGGTGTTTCCCTGAAGGCTGTGGGAGGAGTTGTTTATTTTGGGAAGTTGCCCTTTCTTTCCTGCGTAGAAAGGTGAACCTCTGTGTTTTCTCTTTGGCGTGAACACATGCCATAGGCATGCAGAGCTGGCCTTTCTCATGACTTTTATATATGCATGTGGACTTTTTTACATGTATTTACAAATGCAAAGATTCTGTTCCTTAGGTATGTTTACAGAATAGGGCAAACCTCTGCTGTTATTTTGGTCTTGAGTTTGCCATTCTTTTAGAAAGTTGGGGCTCAAACTAGTAACACCACAAGGAGGCAAAAAGACCAGGAAGGAACAAAGGCTTAGTAGAGCTTCACCTCATTTCTTTAGAACATAATTGTGTTGAGCTAGAACACAGTGCATTTGACTAATGACCTAGCACCTGAGGTAGGCAGGCCAGAAGCATTGCAAAAATATATGTATATACTCCATCTCATTTTTATTTTCACTGCCTTCCAGGTATTCAATGAGAACAATACCAAATTTCATGTAGATACTTGTTGCTCCATCCACTTATGCTGAAAGAATGTAAGAAATCTCATCGCACAGCACCAGAGAAAGGATATTCTAGTCAAAATAAGGCCACCCAATGTTGCAACCTGCCCATGACACTATGGGTTTTCATATAGACCTGTGGAGATGGGCAAAGGCAGGAACTGTCTCTGAAAAGAGGAAGATTTCGAGATACAAGAAATACAGGCTGTCTCTCTGTGCACTCATGGTCTCTACTCTCCGTCTCCAGGAAATGAATGCATGCAGCCTGCAGAGTTTAATTCTCTTTTGGTTTATTACTATTTAAAAATCAGTTTTTGTATCCCCTTCTACAGAGGCTTCACCTTCCAACAGAACATACAAAAAATACACACAATAGAAAAAAAAAAAAAAGATAGGTAGGTAAGTTGCTTTATACAAACAGGTCCCCAAGAACCCAAAAAGGCTAAAACAGGCTCGGTTTCAATAGAAGCAGGCCCATAAATAGGCAAGAGACTTCATTCAAGTAGGGAAAGAGTCATCCATCCTCACCTAAGATCCTTTCTTGCTCACACTGAAGACAATGGGAGGATTCCCAACAACTTCAGTAGAAGCAGGATTGGGATTCATCAGAGCCAATGGCAAACTTTTCTGCTCCTTCCCTTCCAAGGCACTGTCTCTTCCATACGGCATGCAGCCAGGGAAAAATGCCAGTTTTCCTGGCTCATCCCACTCTCATGTTTCAGTTGTTCATGCTACAGGACATCTGAAAACAGCCTTTTATTTTCTCTTACACTGTGTCTTTGTACTAGTTGCAGCAAACCTTCAGATTGCAACAGTACTGAAGAGAAGTTCTGAGCCCAAGAGCAAGGCTTGGTTGATTCTTTAAGAGCCAGCAGTCACTCTGACAACTTTGCAGAGGGCATGTAAAAAATGCCTGGAGAAGGCACCAGTTTGTAGACACAGCAGCCAAAAAGCTATTAGCAAGTATGAGACTGATTTATTACAAAAGAACTTACCCAAGCTCACTGTGTGACTGCAGGATGCTCAAGAGCATTTATGGCTGCCAGTGGCTGCATGAAGCGACCTCACAGTCCACATGGCACCCAGGAGCTCTGAGAGCGCCACTGGAACATCACTGAGGCACCAGTTACCTCCTTCCTTCAGCACAAGTCAGCTCAGAGCACTTCCAGGTTTCCAAAACTGCAGTACAAGTAGAGAGGCTACCCAGGAAAAGCTTCATTCACATCAACCCTCAGAGCATATCAATAGCGCCAGGCAGTCTTCAAATGAATTTAAATAATTTCACCTTTCAGGAAAAATGTGGCCAAAGGTTTGTTTAACTTGACGTTATGTGTGAAGTCAGTGAGGCCAAACATTTGTAGTAGAGTTCAGCAGCACAACTGTGCACCACAATTTGGCATGTCAATCAAATCTTGAAACATTCTTACCCAATGGTTATCATCATCTCATTTTATAGATGGGAACAAAACACAGGAAGAAGCTAGAGATGACAAGAAGTGTTAATTCTTTACAAACAGGCAGTCATTATCCACTACCACAGAACACACACCTGTGGTTTTTCATGAACATTCTTTAACCATTCCAGCCATCACCACAACCCTCACAGCCAGGGTTCCTGCTCCTGTTCTGCACCACTTTGCAGTTATGTCACATAACTAGTTTTGGTTTTGTTTTTTTCTTTTTTTCTTAGCCAGATAGTTCTCTGGTTTGTTTTATAGCTAATATAGCTACTTGCAGAGCTGTACACATCTGAGGAGGTACATGCACTGGCCCAAGAATGTGTGGAGGGTGAAGGTGTCAAGGGAGCAGGCAGGAAGACGTTACGCCAGTGTTGCTGCTGCTGACTCTGCAACAGTGACCGTGGCCTCAGGCTGCAGCCCAGGAGCACTGCTGCCCTCCGGGTCCCAAGGTCAGTGCTCCAAACACACAGCCGCCTTCTTACGGGGATGCGGAGCAGCAGATTGGGATGAAAGCCAAATCTGTTCCCAAAGGCTCATTCACAACAGCTGAAGGATCTTGTTCCGAAAAGGATGTTCAGGATAAAAACCAGGACCCTCTCAGCAGACATGGGAATGTTCCAGAATCTTTTAAGTTTTCCTACTGTCTTTTTTCCCCGCCTCTTTGCTCATTTGTTTCGTCTCTTGGGGTGGAACTGAGAGCATAAGCTCAGAGATTCACTGTGAGCTTATATTCTATTCAATTAAAACTCAGGTACTGTGCCCAGACAAAAGGTGAATGGTACAAAGCTGGCTAAACTAACATTAAAATATTCATAATGCTGCTAAGGTATATTCATAATGCTGAAAAAGCCAACACATTCCACGGTTTTGTTGGGCACTTGCTCTCAGAGTTTCTGCTACGATGAACAATTGAAAATGTCTGATGATTTTTGTGGGTGATAAAGAAAAGCCTTTCCTGTTTCACTACTTAGAATTTTGGTGGCTGTTTTTTACTTTGTCCATTTATCTCTCATGAAACCCAAAGAGAGCTCTTGCCCTCCATTCATTCTTCTAACACTGAAGTCGGGAATTCCTTTGAAGTTTACTTTGGCATCTACTTCCTCAAGCAAGCACCTTAAAAAAAAAATAAAGCTGAAAGTGGAACCCCACTCCAGACTCAAGACATAAGTTCAGATACCGATTTCTAGGAACAAAGATTTAGTGAAAAAACAAGACACTAAAGTTACAACAAAGCCTACAAAATCTAGGTTAGCTTTCATACTATCAATTCAATTAGTTGAGTTAGATAGACATTCAGTTACACAGCTCTTCTATTCAAGTCATTCCTTACTGCTGACAGCAGTCGAGGGAGGAACAATAATTTCAGGGAATACATGGGAAATGACAAATATTCCCTAAGTCACTGGCACTCAAACAGGTCTAAAATTGTGACTGGGCATTTGCAACTATTCAACAGATTGGCAGGAAGACCAACTCCATACCATCTTATAGTTCTAGGCTTTAAAAAACAAACAAAACAATCATCTCCCCAACATATAATACTTTGCCCTACTATAGTTAAGGCACTGGATTGAGAGAAGGAAAAATCTGTGTTCAATTTCTGGTTCTGCTATCAATTTCCCATGTCACCATGGGCAAATCGCTTCAGATTGAGAGCTCACACGCACCACATTGCCATGCATCAGGTGAGCCACACTAATAAGTCTGTTGGCACACATCTAGCACATGACAAATGCAAAGTAATGTCACTTAATTTAACTCAGTATGGAATAAATTCACTATAAATTGCTTAACGTTGCATTTGATGTACATTAACAGTACATAAATTAATTCAGGCAACAAAAGAAGCCTGACAATAAGTCTGTGTCCTTATATTCAACACAACACTTAAGCATGCATGCAAGTGGTTTTTAGTCCTTCACCTTTATTTCACTCATTAACCTATAAGCATTGATTCCTTGCTTGTCTATCCTTAATGTTTAGATTGTAAATGGTTTAAGATGTCTTCATCACACCTAATACACAAGGGTCTGAGCCTCAGCTGAGGGCTTTAAGGACTTCTGAAATTCAAAGAAATACAACTCTGATTATCAAGATTTGTATGAACTGAAGTTCCCTTCTTGGCAGAAAAGTGCACCGACTCAAACACTGGATTGCAGTCCCACCAAAGCAGATGACAAGGAAAGGAGGGCTGGCCCAGAATGAGAACTATCCCCTATACACTGATATATGCCAATAAAAATGGAATAGAAACAAGTTAAGCGAGGTTGCAGCTCAGGGCATTTCCCTTTGAACTCTGAACTTAGGAGGCTGAGTTTCTGTTTGGATCTGTCTTCTGTTCTATGAGAAGTAGATGTTTCCCAAAGTACAGAATATAAAGAATTTGCATGTAGATTAAATTACTATCCAGAACAGAACAGTATGCTCCCAAAGAAGCAAAAAGCTCTGAAAACACACCACTGCTAAAGATATGCCCAACCTACTGCTGGCACTAGTCTGCACCAGTCTCTTGTGTTGGTGGAAATCTCTCTCATTTACACTAGAATAATCTAGAATTGCCATTTCAGGATTGTTAACTTCCTGCCCAATTGTTTCCCTGTTCACTATTGAGAAGTAATGTAATTCACTCAGTGTATTCATGACAACTTAGTCAGCATTTTCTTTGACAAGCAAAATGCAGAGTTAGTGTTTTAGAAGGCTTCCTTTTTAGTGCAAGGCTTTTCATTTGTTTCATCAGGTCAAATTCTGTAGCATTTGATGATACACAAGACCAAATTCAGCCCACTAGTAACACTTAAGTCACTGGAACTAAATGTAGGGTGAAAATATCCTGTATTCTGGTTGAATGTTATGACTAGTGCACCCTCTTTGAGTGCATATAGGAACTTGGGGCTACAAACTCACATCTTTCAGAATACAGCCTCAATTCAACAGAAATTTTCCTAGTGGCTGTAATATGAGCTAGTAGTAAATCCCAGTGAATGCAGTTGCATTTGCTAATCCCAATGAATTGTTAGGCTGACTGGAAAGCCTGCTCTATCTTGACTTGCTTGGCAGCTCACAAGGTTGTCTCACCACGGTCTAGATTTGTAAGGTATTTTAAAATGTTTTGTTACCTTTACAAAATGTCCTGTTTCTACTTGTCAACCAAGCTTACCAGTACAGCAACAGCACTTCCACAAAGCTTTAGTTTGAAGGTGGGTTGGTTTGGTTTGCAGTTTTTCTTCCCCTTTTAAATGAGACTCATACCTATTCCAGGGATTCTGGGGGAAGATGAATCGAGAAGAACATGTCCTTCAGTCTCCCAACACAGATTAATAGCAAGACATCAGGTCCACTGCAACACGCTCTCAATTTAGAAAGTGCTGGTGCTATTAAGAGAAAGCCATTGATTATTCATCCTTTGTTTATAATACTCAAAAGCAAGTACAAAAAAGTAGCTTCTTGCAAGAGAGAAGCTGGGGCTTTTAAGTCTGTAGAATTTAGAACATCATTCTAAAATCCATATACTTACAAAAGGATCTAACATAAAAACAAAACGTGTCATTTCAATTATGCATTAGCTGCAGGGTTTGGATTCGGAGCACCTGGGCAACGCAAGTTGTGGCGCAGCAGCAGTTTGTGGCTACATTCACATTTAATATGGACGTATCTCCTGCAGAGGATGTAGGTCCTGGTCTGAGGTGGTCTACCCTGCTCCAGCAGTGACTTAATGACGCAGACAGCTATTGTTTCATAGAATGGAAGTTCGGTGTGGGACTTGGGCTCTTCAGAGTGGCCTTTCTAGAAACATTCAGTACACACAGCAACTTTGTTTACCAAATCATTGCTTACACCTTTGCTTATTAACCCTCACAGCAATTGTGATGTAGAGAAAACTCTTCACAGATGGGTAATCAAGGAATAAATTCAGGGAGCTGTCCTATGTGACCTTGAGCATCAACAGCAGAACCATAATTATAACTCAGAGTATTCCTAACTCCTAACCCTATGTTAAACAACATTTATACCTGGATTTGGTACATAAAGACCTTGACAAGTTACATGGGAGGAAAGGGAGGGTCAAGAAAGGACATTATTTCTGCACAAGTGGTATTTTCACATTAAATGGCACCTCCAACAGCCTAGAGCCCAGCTTCTTTATATTTTGTAATCAATATTTTTTCAGAGATATGCCATTTGCTATTCCCATCTCTTCTAGTAGAAGCCCTTCTTCTTTGGAGAAGACAGGACTAAGACTGGCTTTCGCAAACCTGACTAGAGACAGATCAGGAGAGCACAACTGTAGCCAAAAAGCCCAGCTCACTCAGAATACAGTACAGTGTAGAGTGGGATTAATGTCTTATTTACTGGTTCTCATTTGCACACCTTTTGGACAGGTGGCTAAATTGCTCAAAAACCAGACAAAACGAGGGGATGCAAAGTAACATACTGACTTCTTTAATAGAGTCCAATCCAATTAAACCAAAATCACTCTGTGAACCCCTGGGTTTATTCACACTAAACAAGTCAGTGGTACATAGTGTTAACCCGATAGCTGATTGTGTTTATACCCTAGGTCCCCACATGAAAAATGAGCACCAGTCAACCAGACTGCAATGGTATTTTTCCTTCCTTTTTTTTTTTTTTTTGATTTTTTTTTTTTCCCATAAAACTATTTCTTTCATAGACTTAAAACAATCAACTAGCCAAGTTATTAATTATGGTACATCTAAAAAAAAAATTAATACTAACCCTAATGTGACTGCTGCTTTAAGAGTGCTCTGTGTATCGCCTTAGACTGGCTTTTCAGTAGCAATTCACTACAACAGGTCCTAAAATAATAATAATAGAGAATTAAAAACCTGACAGCAAGTTTAATGGTTAAAAGTAACAAAAACAACCTGTTCTGAATGGTGATTTTTCTCAGCAGTTCAGTCCTGCTGCAGCACTCACAGCCTCACAAATGGCAGAAGGGGTTCAAATTCTCTCACCTTCTTTAAATTTTTCTGTTTTTAAAAGGACAACTGCATCGTAACCTGCTAGGTACCATGGAGCATTTTACTTAATGTTATATTCAATAATGGGTCAATAATGGGTCTGTTTTTAAAACTTACTGTTTTTCTGGGGTAGGTTAGGGAAGGTGGGGAATAGAGAGAGAACAAAAGCATAGCTCCCTGTAGCTGTAGCTCCCCAGGTGCCTTGGTCACTAGGACTGACTAATTCTCAGATCAGTGCTGGCGACTTTTGTTTAATCTAGAAGATTATGATGGAACACCAGCAGCAGCCTTTAAAGCTCCGTTTGGTGTTTTAGGTCATGTCTCGTACTCAAGGTCACCATCTTCTGTAATTTATCAGCTAAGAAGCATCTTCTCCCTCTCCCCAGCGAAGGTTTAAAGGTGGGGTAGGACATGAGACAAAGAGGGAAGCTAAAATGAGTAAAAAATTCTCAGCTATAGAACCAAATTTCATTATTTCCTCTCATTCACAGCATCTTATCATTATAGCCAGACTGCTGCTTTGCTTTGTTAAGATCAAACTGATCTCATTTCCCCTCTGGCCCCATTGGTTGCTGGTCGACCTCTGGATCCACTAGGGATGATGCAAATGCTGACTGGACGATCTGAAACCCAAATGACTCCAGGAGAGACATGTTCTGTTGGGGTGAAAAGGGGGATCCTAGAGCAGGACCAAGGTCCCCCAACGGGCCACCAAGGGCCCTGACGTGAACTTTCTGTATGTGTTTGTTCAGATAAGACTTTGATCTGAAAAAGCTGCCACATTCAGGGCAAGGGTACTTCTTCTCTCCTTCCGTCTCCATTTTGTTTTTGCTGACTGCCATGTCACATGAGAAGGACCCATTGGTGCTCTGTTTCTCAGGAGTCTTGAGGTCACTGGTGTCAGAGAGGTCTCCGTATGAATCAGAACTCTCAATCGGGTCCGAATGTGAACATTTCTGGCCTTCTACAGGAAAAAGAAAAGAGAGAAGTTTTCAGAATCTTATCTCTCAAAAAAAGTATTTAAAAATGCATTCAAATAGGTAATAGTGGTTACCACTTGATTTCATTAATGCCTGTCATCACAGAATGATACACACTTAACATCGCAATCCCTCATATTCCAAAGCCCTTGACCATAGGTCCTCTTTACAAACCACCGGCCCCGCTATCAAGAGTAACATCCAGGTTTTTATTATAGATTTATCACAATCCTGAATGCATCCACAATGAGTCTCTGGTTTATATAATAAGTTTTTTAATCCCAAAGATGTCTCACAATGTTTATACCTCAGGCACTACAAAAGGATGGACCTAATGATGAGTTTTTAACTGTACAAGTCACTCCCACACTTCTGAAATATTGCTGATAGTTTGGAGGAAAGCCTAGAAACCTAATGAAGTATAACAGGCTGCAGCAAGATGTGAAGAAACCTGAAAATACTCAGCAAAACAGCAGTGAGGTACTGCAATTTAAGAAGTGGAATTCCAATGAGTCTTGAGGAACTCTTTCTTTACAAGTGCAACGCTGCTAGAAGCAAACTTCATAATCTAAAATTGTTCCATCTTTAAATACTGGAGTATGAAACAGAAGAGAGGTTAGGGACATTTTTTAAGTCATTTGGATACACATCCTGGCAAAGCCCTTGGTATGTTTGGAGTGTTCCCCATTCTCCTCTGGCAGTATGCCAAGGAAGTTTGTCCACACTTCTTGCTCAGCGCATATGAATGAGCGTGGGAAACCCAGACATACTCCCTAAATGAGTCTCTGAATACAAACAAGCTGTATCTACTATTAACTCTAAAAGACCAAAGAACCACTTGGCATAACCCAAAAGACAGATTTGCACTGGACTCGGCATTACAAACCAAACAGGATATGCATGAAATCAATACACCACTGAGCTGGAGTAAATCTCGTGTTAAGTCAGCACACCACCCAGAACACCAAACAGCCTCTGTAGTAACTCTATCATGACTTCAACAGAAAAAAAAAAAATACACTATTGTAGCTTTCTGCTGGCACAGACTTTGTTTAACCCAGCCTGCTGTGTTCTGCTGGGCAAGAAAAAATGTAACTTTTTGGGACAACCATGGTTTTGAAGAATTTTCTGATGTTTCAGTTTCACCAGGAATACTGACAGCTCAAACCAAGAAGCAAAAAAGCAAGCTATTCTCCACAGATTAACACACAGCTTTACATATTCAGAAATTAAATACTCTTTAGCTATTCTTACAATAATATCTTTTTTCTTGTCCCTCCCGAAGTTAAGTGCAGGTTAAAACCAAAAAAAGTAATACTACTATAATCTTGTACCTCTCCTCCCCAACAACAGCATTAAAAAGTGTAAGTTTAACTACAGATAGTTCCATGGCTCCACATCAACCTGAGGATGAATATTGCTTTCATCGCTCAAGAATCTTTATGAACTACATTCTGTGGCTCCCCCTTACTTCACCGGAACTCAGAAACATGGTTTGACTGATGCAAGATTTAAGTATAGTGGGACTAAGGAACCGTCAAGGATCTGCACCCTTCAGGAAAAATTCAAATAATGACTGCTCCTAGGAAGACGGTCAAGATTAACTAACATGGCTTTTTCAATCTTTAAAATCAAAGCAGCTGCCAAAAATTCACATACCCTTACATGTCCATCTCCTTCCCCCAGACTTGTTAAATCTGCTATCATCCAAGGACAGGTATTACACACCATGTGATGCTATGTAATTTCTTTGCATCTCCCTAAGCTTCTCTCCAGTATTTTCCCTGTCCTTCCTCCCTCCCGTTTCTCATGCCCAGCCCAACATCCCACAACACAAAAGTTCTGCACAGAGCAGCAAGGTGCAGAGCTATGAGTCTCTTGCCTTTGATGCCATAGGTCCTGACGCAGTGGAACGCTGCTCCCCCATTCGGGATGGACTCCTGGTGCCTGGAGACCTGGGGAAGGGGAACACCGTGGTGGGTTTTAACATGGACCTTTAAGTAGGAGGCAGAGGAGAAACCTAAACAAGATAAAAGGAGATGAGATCCTGCCACCAGCAAAGACACACATCTGCCTTCCCCGTTCTTTTAATCTTTCTCTTGCTCCTACTCCCTATTACAAAGTTGCCATTATACTAGCTTGATTTCTGGTTACCTACAACATGCTCAAGCAGGATTCCTAGACATAATCAGGCAATGAATGCAATGTAAACCTTTCATTAGACTCCATTTGCTTTTTGGAAGTCATGATGAAAGAACAGCCTCCTTGAGAAACAAATCCTATGTAAGCACACCTAGCAGATGGCATGAAACTTTCTGGAAAAAAAGGCAGAAGAGACACGATACAAAAAGGCACTCATGTCTCTTGACCATTTCTGTGTTCATTTATTTTAACTCAAAATGCCTTCATCATCTGGTAATACTTTGGAAGATAGTTCAAATTAGTTTATTTTATGCTGTTAAGATTTGAAGGAATGCCATTTAGTAACACCGTCTTTGGTATTTAGTGTGCTTTCCCCTTAAGTTTCTAGCATTTATAGCGATTCCTAGAAGGCAGAAAGCTAAAACTACTGAGTTTTTAAGGTACACAGTTTTGTTCTATAGTAATTTTTGGAAAACATTTCCTCCGTTCAGCTCATCCTGAGTTTTAAAAAACATACTAACACTCCTATTTCGCCTGCAGTTAACAAAAAAAATTACAATGAAATTTCAATCTTTCTATTAGCTCTAATCTGTAAGCCCAAACCACTAAAACTAAAAACATATATTTCAATCAACAGATTTCTGAACAAAACAGTTTTTTGCATTTGTGCATGTGATTTTTAAAAATTGTTTCTGAAGTCTCACTAACTTGGCCTTTTCCTTTTACACAATAAATTATCTCACATTTTGGAATGTTTTTAAATTCATTAAATTTTAAATTTAATAAGATTCGCAATTAGTACTAGTACATTTGGACCATATACAAGGCACAAGAAGGACAGAGTTTTAAACACTTCCTACACAGGTAAGCCTAGCAACAATCATCTTAATTTTCTATTAAATTCTGAACAGAGTATTATGGCACTTTCATGTTAGAAACATTTTCCTTTAACAACTGAGAACACAACACAAGTTTCAGCATCACAGACACAGAGTTCCAGGTTCCCTTGCTGGATAGAGGAAGCCCAAGACCTACATTTTTTTAAACCCATACAGCATTTACAGCACAAGCCCTTGCAAGAGAACTTTCATACCAATGCTTCATTTTAAATGTAAATAGATATACTACTGTAAAGCTATTTTTATAGTGACATAACTGCATTTACATTTCATGATATATAATAATAAATTAGGAAGGATGCAAAACCAATACTGGCACACCTGTCTGAGGTGGATTTTCTGACAACAGTTGTTAGTTTCACGTGCTAAATTTAATAATGTATGTGGCTTTACACTAGAATTCCCTGTGCCTGCCCAACAAAATATCCCTCTACCAAGATTCTTCTCAGAAGCCAGGACCAAAGACTATTCACGGGTTATTAAGAATTATATACACAGGACCTGCAGAGCAAGCCAGAACTCCACAGCAACCTGCTGAAGGGCAAAAAGGGCAGGCTGCTGAGAACGAACAAGAGAGAGTTACTGTAGACCCCAGCTGAAGATGAAAGTACAGAAAATCACAACTGAAGAAACCAAGGACATACGACTTTCAAAATACGATGCAGCAGAACACCTAGGCCAAGTCATCCATCGAATTAATGTAAGGATATATCCTCCAAAATAATGCAAGACCTACCCTCAGACACAAAATGCTGTACTGAATATCTCACCGGGCCATAAGAGAATATATTTTTCCAAATACCAAAAATTCACTGTAGACATCGAAAGAACCAGTGTTTGACTGGTAAAGGACACAATGTACAGATATAATGGTGATACTTCCAACTACAAGGTACTTCCCTTATTTCATATGTCTGTCCAATAACCACACGCACGCTGAGATGAGCCTCTTTATGTAGCAATGCATCAAAATCTCACTGCCAACCATTAAGAAAGGACTACATACAGGTATTCAGTGTTTTTCTATACTACGATTGACTTAGGAAAATCTGAAGTTGTAATCTCGCTGTACAATAAATTTTCTAAATTCTGCAATTCTATTTGTAGAGTATGTTGTTCTATATAATGAAAACTGCCTTCAAAGTGTGTAGCTCCCCTTTATGAACTTGACAGATGAACATGTGAGTCGTCAACTTCCGCCAAAGCAGTAAGAATGCCAGCTGCTTCACAGCAAACTGTTTAAAGTGAGGGGTTTTTTTGGTTTTTTAATCCTAATTTTTTTCTGAAGTAATTAGCACTGGCCTTTTTTTTTTCCCCCCACCAGACCTTAATTATGAATGCCTGTCCTAGGAAGATGAGGGATTCATAGATAATAATCCTTTACTTTTAAAAATCTCTTCAAAAATAAAGTCAGCCTAATGCAGAGGATAAAGTGGTAGTATTTTTCAAAGAAGGAATGTATTTATTGCTTTACCCATACACATCTCTCAGCCTTGCAGAGCAGATTATTTCTTCATACCAGAGAAACCAACATTAAAAACATTATCTGCTTTATATAAATGGGAGCTATCCCTTGATCTCTTGGATAACATCTATAAACAGAGAGACTATAGACATAATTGCAGGATGCTCCTTTTTGAAAAACTCTAATTTGGATTTAGCTGGAACGTGCAGAGAATGTGTCCTGCTTTAATCAACTCTGTATCTACTACCATGAAATACACAAGATTTCATCTTATCTAAAATAAAAAAAAGAAAAAAAAATCCATCTAACTTGTGATTGGAGTATTTACCCTTCTCCTAACTAATCTGATTTCTGTGAAATAAACAATGCATATGTGTCTGAATGGAAAATTAATCTTCTGAGTTGCACGTTATTATAAAGTACCAGTTCTAGATTTGATAAAGTCATTAATCTCTTAAGTACTTCCAAAAAGCCCACACAAGCAAACAAAGTTCCTAAGGATGCTAATAGAAGATTATGTAACAACAAAGGGTGAGCAGGTCTTTTTTATTTAAACTATTTAAAGAGAATTTGTCTTAAAAAGTGAGGATTGCGGATCAGTTTTCACAAGCATATTTTAGAGGAATTCCTTAAAAAAATCCAACCAAACAAACAGAAAATCCCAGACAAAAACCCATTGTGTGGCTTCCCTGATTTAACAAGATTTAATTGCTTCCATGATTATTCTAAGCATAAAGACCCTACGTAAGAAAATAACTTGGAAAAAACATCAAATCACACATGGTATATTTTGCACATTATACTGCCATCTTGTAAAATAAATAAATAAATAAAATCAGCAAATGGGTACACACATGACGTGGCAAAGCAGTGGCTACTGCTTTCAGTCAGGTACCAAGTTCCCCATCCCCTAAATCCATCAAACCTTTAAAAGGACATGAGACATTTGATTAAGTTCCACAGAAAAGCCCTTGGTCTGATAGGATAAATTGAGGGATTCTAAGCTCTGCCTTTAACACTAGGATACAGCCGTGTAACAGTCACCTTTTCATCCACTTTTTTTTTGTTTATTTGTTTTGGTGGGCCAACATCCAAAATTCTCTCTACCAAGTAGCTTGAGCATTCTTGTTTAACAATTACTATATCCAGAACTAGCTAAGTTCCAAGTCAAAAAGAGACCAGCACTTTAGCTGAGCAAAGAGTAAAAATCCCATTGCACAAGCACCACAGCTATGGCACAACTGCAGTCGGGGGGACGGTGCGTAGCTTCTGACTGCGCCCAATGCCTATCAAACAGATGTTTCTAACCCAGAAATTATCCACTATCCTTCATCTTTCCAGGCTCTACAACTGAAAAGGTATCCATTTAAAACAATGATCATTATAATTTGATTCTAGAACACTTTGGATTAAAAATTCTGCTGTCACGGATGATAAATCTAGAATCAAAATTCACAGCCTATAACGAGTTCATAACACAGTTATTAGACAAGTCCAATCTGTAACTTCCCTTTCCTATGAATTTTGACACTAGGTAGATATCTAACAAAAATTCACCAGATTAATTACGTTTTCCAGGTATGTATGTAGACTGAAATTCACAGCAGACTAAATTCTGGCAACACATATAAAATACACAAACTGTAAGAAGAAAGCAGTTGCTTAAAGTTTGCTCTGCAACAGGTTCCCTATGCTTCCACAGGGAAATGTCTATTTTATCTGAACTTCCACGGTGCATTTAAATCTGTAAAATGTGAATAAACCATTTAGTCATTTCATTGTTTGAATGCCAGATCTGTCTTTGTCATGCTGGCTGAATTTCGAAAGAGCTGCAGTGACATCCAGTGGTAGTTAAGCTGAAACGCAAGCTTACAAATCTGGGAGACAATTCCTCCCAACCCGTAGAATTTTCTGTTTGGCACCATGTTCAACTGACGGAGAGTAGGGTCACACCTGGATCTTGGATAGTGTCTTCCCTGTTGTTACCACAAAAAGAATTGGGATAAGCTTAAGCAGTTTTTCAGAATATAGGCCTTCAGCTGAAAAGGAGGTCAAGCTTCATTTCATACCATCTACCTGGAACTCCAGAATCTGAAGATTTTCAACCCAGATGCCCTTTCCACTCAAACTGTTAACATAATTTTCAGGACCTAACAGACAGTTCAACTACCAGAAATACCTCCCTTGCAATTTAATGTCTCATTACTCATCAACTCCTAGTCATCCAAAAGTTCCCTGTACAGTCTTCTCATTAAATACAGAACAGCTTTATTCTCTCAAAAGATTTTCCCTCTCTTAAATTAGAAAAGGGAACACACATCATTAAAAAAAAGGACTCGTCAGAAAAAAAGAAGATTCCAAAAGACAGCAGCAACCTCTTCCTACACTTACTAGGTATGTACGCCTGCGTGAGCCAACAATCTATTTTGAAGTCATGTATTACTCATTCAAAAAAAGACATCAATAAGTCGAAATTACTTTTCCAGATTGCCTTACAGCCCACAGAGCCTGTATTTACAACCCTCTCCAATTGAAGAGTACCACAAACAGATGGAAAAGCTTCAAAAGCTCTTCGTCGTATGGTTTAGTTTTTGGTGGTCCCGCAAGGAGCAGGGAGTTGGACTCAATCTTTATGGGTCCCTTCCAACTTGAGATATTCTATGAGAAGCTGTATTTGTACAAACAAAGGTAAAGCACATTTCTAGTGCTCTTTACAAAATCTGTTTCAGAAATGCATGTTAATACAAAACAATTTACTGTGTTAAGTGGAAGAAGCAGCTTGACTCTCTACTGCGGCACCAGGAGGTTAAGCAAGACTGATAAAAAAAAAAAATCTACATTATGTTATGCACAGTGTATAATGTTCAACCTGGAGTGCATTTCAAAGATTCTTCTTCCAAACAATGCAAGGACTCAGGTATAACCAGGTATAGGGAGAAAAGAAAGTGTATGGTCAATAGTGACAAGGCAACACATCATGGTTATCTTACTGGGATCTGGCTATTCAGCAAATAAAATTCTTAAAACTGTCCAGAAACAATTTGCTTCAGATTTAAACTGAGTTTCTTCAGGAACTATCAGCCATGTAAAAAGGCCAGACCTCTAGCTCCATCAGTTTCAAAGTTAAGTATTCAATAAGAACAACAAAGGATACGTACACATATGTGGTATAACCTCCTCCTATTGCAGACAGTAACACAGCCTCATAGCTCCCCTCAAGTGTTGTCCCATCCCACTGAAACAAAAAACCAGTTTCTTCATTACCTCGGTTACAGATAGTGCAGAAATTGCTTGGTCCTTCACTATGTTTCTTCAAATGATCTGCCATATACGCTGCTCGCAAGTACTTCCCGCACACCTGGCATGGAACTTTGTCTTCATGACATGCTAGGTGCGAGCGCAGTCGGTCACGAGTGGCAAAGGAAGCATTACAAGTCTGCAGGCATAATGAGAACCATGTGACTCATCAACTCTGCTAAAAGCACTGATATTGTCTAATATATTTAGTATTCTTTAAATACCTTAGACCCTGTGCAAACACACAAATGACATGATGCACGAGCCAATTTCCCACAAATAAAAAATTCTGACCACCAACATACTGCACAAGATGTGATGTTACAACTTGAAAGAATTAAGAAAGCAAGAAAACAGCTCTAACATACTACGGACCGTAAAACTTGACAATGAAGATAGAGTTGCAAAGCCTTAGGTCCTCTCTAAGGATGAAGATACTAAAACTTCAAGTAATATTTAAAAGAAATAGCACAGACCACTTAATTCCATTTACAGTAAATTCTGCCATTTCACCGAGCCATTACAATTAATTTAGACCACTCTAAATGTCCTCTCTGTTATCCTCCTACATTTTACTCTTTGATCTGATCAATCTAACTTCAGTACACAGAATCCCTTTGGAGCATGAAGACACACAAACAAAGCATCAGAGAATTGGCTGGGATGAGAACATGATGAAAGACAGTAAAAGACCCATCCTGGTATCCACAGCAGCAGTGCAGACAAAGTGAAGCCTCAGAACTGAGCAGGTATCAAAACAACTGTATGCCACTGTAATCTGTTTGTAACTTACCCCTGATCAAAGTATCTTATTCCACTTATGATCATGAAACAAGCTTGATCTGGCATAAGATAATATTGATTCTCTTGCCCACTTCCCAGACCCAATCCATGTGATGAGTGAAGGCTCCCTCCCATTTTTATAATCACAGCAATTGGCAGCCATGCACATATATAGCCTACTACAATGGCCTGCCAGTTCTGAAAGGCTTGCTCTGTCTCTAACATGTGAAAGAAAATAAATCACGAGCAATACACTGTATAAGTTGTTGAAGATCTAGTCTGAAGCCACTGCTCGCAAGTGCAAGAGGAAAAACGAAGGCAAACGTGCTAGAATGACCAGACCAAGCAGGCAACAGTGACATTCAAGAGTGTACAGTGTTTCGTTTATACCACCTTTATATAAAATAACGCAGTTCTAAGATGTATAACCAGAACCTCCTAAGAGATAATATGAGACTATTAAGTGACTTGGGAACTGGATATATTCTGTCTTTTGAAGTACCAGTGCGTAATTACACAACCGTTTCAACATACATAGACTTGTTAAAGTAACAATCCTAGTAAAATTATAAAATTATAACTTCAAGTAAGTGAAAATGATAATACAGAAGACAACCCATATAATTTTACATAATTTAGTTAATCAAGAGCTTAATCCAAAAGACATTGAAGTCATCTGAAAAGTACCTATCACTTTCAACAGGCTTTACAGTCGTTCAGTCCTATGAGATGCTTAAGTAAGGTGAAGTCCCACAGAGCTGAGGCTACTCTGCAGCAAGCACAAGACTTAGCACCTCAGAGGACCAGAACTTAACGAACTTAAAAAGACAACAGTAAAATTACCTGTATATCTGTGATACACACAGTTTAACTAAGCCCACCAAAGATTCATAAATCACAAGTAGTGAAGATTAAGAGGCAAATGCTTGAACGTGAAAGATTTCTGTTAATTTGAGATCTCAGTACACAGCGCTGAGCAAAACAGGTGCAGCTTTCACTTACTAAAACGTTCTTAGAGGTAAACACTCATCTAAGGCAGGATTCCAGCACTGATACTAATCAATCTGTTGGACATTAACTAAAGATGTATAACTAGACAATCAAAGATGACAGCCAAGAGATCCATCATCAATAAGTCTAAAAATCTTGAGCCACAGTAAGCGTCCACACAGAAGCATTGGCAGTGCATTAGTTGATGAAGCAGACCAGAGACAAACCACATAAATACAGGGATGCCAGAAGTATAAAACCGTATCTGTCTCATATTAAACTTATCAAGTCAAAAGCTTAGGGAAAGGCAATATAATCATTTCTGTGTTGGATTTCTCACTCTTGCTGCTGAGGTTTGCAAAGTTCACCTTTGGATAAGCTATACAGTAAATATATCTGCGAAGAAGCTTAAAAAAAAAAAATTAAGTCCAGTGGAGAAAGCAAGAACCAGTTTAGCTGAATCATAACAATGGGAGACAGGACTAGGTTTAAAGAAAACCCCAAAGTTAATATTCAAATAGTTAATATTTATAAAAGGTATAGAGAAAAAAAAAGTTTTATTCTATAAAAGATGTGAAGTGCTAAATGAGTGCTAATTATTTATCATCAATTGTTAATCATAAAAGAAAACTCTCCAGTGCTTTCTTATCAAACATTGCACAGGTATATAAATAGATCAAAAAGAATATATATAAAGTTTAAAAAACATTGTTTAAGAAATACCTCTTGAAGTTTCAACTTTTCTATGGATGTGGATGTCTCTGAGCTTATTCCATGGTGGCTGCCATTTTCCTGCTAATAGGCAGGAAGTAAGAGAAATTAGGACAGGAAGAAACTCATTCTGCATTGAAATCAATGGGAAAAGCACTGGACTTGGGATGCCAATTTTAGGTTTACTTAAATAAATAAGTATTTTTCTTTGTCAAAAGTTATGCTTTAATTTAACCTGCATTCTTCTCTTTTTTATTTGAATTGCTGGAATAACAACCTGTCTCTTGTCTCTGAGAAGGAGCAAACTTCTGTTTTCTCCCCTTGTTCTTTCGCATCCACAGATTTTCAGATCACCATTTCCTCCCAGACTGCATCCTAACTTTCATACCATTCACACTCAAAAGCCAACAACCCAGCTTCACCCCTTCCCACGACAAGTTAGCAAGCTGAGCTATCCCATTACCGCCAGAAAACTGACTTACCCCGTCTCCTACATGCAGGACTCAACTGTCAGATTGAAAAAAAAAACAAAAAAAAAAGGCAAAAAAAGAAACAAATCACCAGCACAACAATGCAGAGGAAAAGATCCAGAGTGCTACTTTGTGTCTTTGTCTGGACACCAAAGAAACTTCTTGCATGAGATTTCTCAGCTGCCTTGGCTCTGTGGAGGCTTTCCCTATTCTGAGTCTATTTAACAGTAATGAAAAAGCTGGAATCAGGTCTTTGTCTGGCATCAGGTGCCACAAGTGCTGGAACTTAGGATAGTTTTTCAAAGTTCTGTGAAGCACAGCAGTTATTTTAGGGGGATGAGTGCAGTATTACATGCTGAGCACTGAAAACTACAGCCGTTGCCGTGGTGTTCAGCTTACAATTGTCCTGTTTCTCATAGTTTCATTTTATTTATTCTGAAGTTGGGTTGACACCTTCACACTTTTGTTTTGGTAGTCCAAAATTGTACCATGATGCCACATCAACAAAACATTAGCTATCCACTGGTTTGCCAAGATATATGAGGGCTCAGGTAAACATCCAGTGGATCTTGTTTAAATCGTAACAGAGCACCACTTCCAAGAACGCCATTATGGCAGAGGATTCTGCAAAGCTTTTCTGTTTACTGACAGAGCACTTGCCTTTTGCAGTAACCATAAACAAAGCATGACAATAACAGGAATTTTTAACAGGAACTCAACAGATTCAAAAAGGATGCTCAGTGGTGTCCAGGCTACTCTCACGGGGAGCTAATTGCCAAACAAAATCAATGGAAAATGAGAATGGAAAAAGGGGAAACAAGATGCCAACATTGAGCTACTTTCCTTCTTCGTGGGCAGTTTCTGTGCTTAGATACACGTCACGGAACAGAAGTGTTACTGGTTATGAGACAATCACAAGGAGAACTGTAGCAATTTATACATCAGCTTGAAAACAAATTTTCAGTGTGACAGCATCTCTTCCATGGTTTGTACCATGTATATCAGATCTGTGCATATGTAAGAAGACTTTCTAAATCTGACAGGATATTATGAAGTATTTTTTGCAAAGGCACACAATGGCTCTTTAACAAATTTTCTACACCTTAAGATTCATGACATTAACTTTACAAGGTTAAGCAATCAAAAATCAAGAACAAACCAAGCATGAATGACAACTTCAAGTCTGTCCTGATGCTTGTAACCTATAGCCTATACCTTGTAACTGAAATGAACAATGCATCCAGTATTCCGGCACTTTAAACCACACACAATGACACAGTGTTCTTAGAAATTGCTGTCACAAAACACATACGTGCAAGGAGATGGAGTTGAGCTTGGCCGTACAATCTTAGCTTCCATATTTCTTTACTTTCTAGCTCTTAGTGTACCCTCTGATTCACACTTACAGAGTTTATATTTAATACTCTTAAATTGATCAGAAAACTATAAAAAAAAATTACCAGGTATCAGCTGGCAAAGGACAATTCACATCTATCAACACTTTTCATTAACTGTGTTTGTTCAGTAACCTTGATATCAACTCGCAAAGACTGATGCGTTTCTATTTATGTTGGGACCTAAATATTCATCTTTGAACTTGCACACAAATACATGCTTACAGAAAAAATTTGTAGTCATCTTCAGTTCATCCACCCATACCCCTTGTTATCCCCAAATTGTTAAGTCTTTTATGAGTGGAATTTTACAATTTATATAAACCTACAACCCCTAAATCATCTTAAGAAGCATAAACCAATCTAAGGCTTTATATAGGATATACAGTTAAATCAATGTGAAGGCTCTATGGCCTGATTTTGGTGCTGGGCTTCCACAGATCATATGGAGGTCAACAGAAACCTTTAGATAGCTCTGTGTGTCTGAAAAACTGTTCACTGGATTATTGAAGTTGCAATATGTTTCAAAACTCTCACAGTCTGGAGAAAACGTAGGAGAGGTGTGTCAAGAGATGTGAAAAAAACGCAGATCGGGAGGCAGAAGTCTTTCAGGATTCACTAGGTTCATAAAACGTGGCTAAAAATCTTAGAAGAAAAAAAAATCCTCTAACCTTCACTGTCTTCTGACTTTCTTTACATAAATAATTAAATACATCTGTCTTCAGAGACCAAGCATGGAGACTGTTAGCTCAACAAATGTTTTAGAAGCTTGCTCCACAACTATGTGATGGCCGTGGGTGATAGTGGAAGCTGATGCTCAACTTTGGTCTTAATACTTCCAGGCATCTTTTAAATCTCTCTACAAATGAATTACAAAATATCGTTTTTGACTTGATCTTTCAAACCCTAATGAATAATTTATTAACTGTAAAAAACTATATACAACATTACAACATTGTATTACAAAGGATACTGTGATGCTGTTATTTATATTCTCCCTGGGATAAAAAAGCAGCTTCCAATTTTGCTCAGTGCAATGTTCTGAAGGCTATGCGATTAAAAAAAAATAAGAATCTTGGCAAGTCATGACAATTTACCAATTCCATTTGAAATTATTCTAAAAAAATCGAAGTCAGCATTGGAGCCTCCTGTTGGCAACAACTGCAATAACAAAAGGGGAGGGCGGAGAGGGAATCATGGATGACATCATCTCTAAGCCCAGGGACAAGGTGGCTGGGTAAGAGCTCCAGGGTGAGACTGGGATAGAGCAGCAGGGAAGAACATCTGGTGGAAGGGCAGGGAGGCAGGAGGACCAAAGCTGCAGATGACACAAGGGGCTGGGGGACAGGAGGGATGTAAAGCAGCTGTCACTGTTGAACACTGTTATTCACACTTCTCCCGATTCACACATACATGGGATATTTACTGATACTTCATAATTGTCCGCGCACATAAATGCAATGCCAAAGATTACCCACACATCAGTCTAAACCCCTCCAGCTCCTACCTGACACTTGTGAGGTCTCTCTGAGGTATGCACCTGTTTGATGTGTCCATTCAAGTGGTCCGGCCTTAAAAGAAAATACACATAAGCACACTTAAAACAAATACTAAAAAGAAACTTATAATTTTAACAACAACAACAAAAAACATAAGATCCCAGTGGTGGATGTATTACCAATGTCGCAATATTTTACTTTCCAAGAACCACATCACCAACAACTGGGACTCTACCTTGATAAGTAGTACACTCTCCAACTTGCTAAAAAGACAGCATTTTCTCAGGAAGAAATGATGACTGAATGATCAGGGAAAACAGGATATACAAGCTACAATTTTCAAGCCTGCATGTCCCCTTACAAAATCCTATTTAGAGCTTGACAGTCAGGGCACTTTGATTTACAGTTGCTGAATATTTGAAAATCAGACCCTTTTTGGTTTATGTCCCAAACATGGATGTAAGAAGCCAACTTTAAGCACCTCTGTGCAAAAAGACTGACTCTAAACTCTGTTGCTGCGACACGCTTTCCACCAGCAAGATGAAAAAACACTGTCCTAACTCACAGCTTGGTGGGGAAGACTGCATTAATACAAATAAAGTGCTCTGAAGGTCCCAGCTAGAAGGTGCAATGGAAGAGCAAATTATTACTGAAAAAAAGTTAGACCATTCTTCACAATCAGTAAAGCCTACTTTGAAGAAGAGAGGACTGAATAGCTGCAGATTTTCTTGGTGGGAGTTTCTCCTAGCGGGAAGAAAGCTTTTCATTGTATGAGGCCAAAACTGCTCGGAAACAAGTTCCCCACCCTCTCCTCCCCCAACTTTCCAGCTGCGCCAATGAGAGAGCGCGGGATGGAATTCACGCACTGCAGACAGAAAATAGACTGAACTTTGCAGTGAGGCTGTTAAACCTGATGCTCCAGCAAGTGGGCTGGAGCAGCGTAACCAGAAAGACAGGTTGGGGGTCCTTCTAGGTACCTCAAGCCTAGCAACCTCAAGTGCTGCTGTGCTGCTGAATAAAGGAAAGGATACTAAAATTAGACACCACGCTTCCAACTTGCTTTGGCTGCTCCTACGACTGAATACTGAAACTTAAAGAGTCTCTGCTTTACATTCATAATTGGATTTTACACAGCTGTGTAAACCTTTTTGTTGTTTACTCTTTATAACAGCAACCCTGCCTGTTCACATTAACTTACTGGGAAAAAAGAGAGCTCAACACCAATCTTTCACTTTCCCTTGTTGACGAAAACCTTTCATACAGCAACAGCAGAAATCTTTAAGTGTGAATAAAAACAATAAAAATTGGCAGATGATCCCAGGCAGCACTATAACAATAAAAATACTTTCACTTCTAGCTACAGATGAAATTTTCATTTTATGACTTTGCACCACTAAATTTGCAGTCCTTACGCAGATGCATCCCTAACTAGTGCAGATTTAAAAAAAAAACAAAACCAACCTCTACATTTTCTTAACTTATTTCAGTAGCAAAAAGTCCCTCTACCAAAGAGAGAGCCAGCAGGGGCACAGCTCGTACATTTATATAGCTGGGACAGCGCTAGCACTAGTAGCCTTTTGATTTGCTTTCGTACCTCTACTCCTTCCCTCCTGCTAGAGCACATGAACTGCTGCAGAAACCAGACTGCTGCTACAAAACTAACAGTGTGTACGCGTCCCCCTCCCCCCACTACTTCTAGTTTCAAAGCGAGCATCAAACTTCCAAAACAGTTTCAAATTCATTAACTCAGACTATAAGATACCACTAACACGACTACGTGTATCAAACTACTTATTAAATTAACTCCCACAAACAGCGACAACAAAAAATCAGCAACATTAAATGCACAGATCTTACGTATGTTGCAGGGCAGAAACAGGATCCCCTTCAGAAGGATGTAAACCCAAAGGACACAAAGATCATGTATTAAAAGATACTTGATGCTGCAGCCTTTGAAATCTCACCTCTTCCTTCACATTTGGGTGATAAAAAACATTACGAACTAAGAGAAATGAAGGGAAGTTAAGAAAAAGAAAATTTAAAATGGATACGAGAAAAATAATAATCTTGAGATGTATTAATATTTTGCACTTCAACAGCACCTTCAAACTACCTACAACTCAGTAGTCTCCAGACTCTTCTGTGAGGTAGGTAATTATTTCAATACCCATTTCACAGAAGAGTCATTTGAGGGAGAGACTAACCGATTTGCCCAAGGACACGCATACACCAAGCCTGGCACAAAGCTGGAAACGTTACCCAGAAGCCAGCTGACTCCCAGTTCTGTGTCTTAACTACTTTTAAACCCTTTCAAGAGACTGTAGAACAGCATCCCAGTGGAAATGATGGAAGTCTCATTTCTCGAGACATTTTAAGACGGAACCGTCAAACTGTCCAAGCACAAAGAGCTCTTGTTTCCCAAGGAACAGGGAAGACAACTTCCCAGGTCTCCGTTTGTGTCTATGGTCCTTACAAGTACTCTCTTACCTGGAAAAGCCTTTTCCACAGCTCTGGCAGATGTAGGGCTTTCCCACAGAGCCATCGTGAGATCGAACATGATAGGACATCCTGTCTTTCCGCTTGAACCGTAAGCCACACACAGGACAAGAGTAAGGCTTCTCGCCAGAGTGCGACAGCTTGTGCCGATTCAGGTGGTACACGTCCCGAAAAATCTTGCCACAGATCTCACAGGCCACCTGTTTCCTCGTCCTGCTTCTTTTCCGGGGTGCGTCGGGGTCGTCCTGACCAGGGACACCGTTTTCACCCAGTCTTGGCGGTGGGATGTCTATGTAGCCCAGCTGTAAGCTTGTCACCCCGTGTTGAGCCTCATGCTGACGAAGACGATTAGCATCCGTAAATACCTTCCCACAGAGACCACAAGGCAGGATACCAGCCTCTCGCAGGCCCCCTGGGGTACCAAACATCATGGAGTCCAAGAGATTGGCTTTACGCGGACGCCCTCTGCCCCTCTTGGTGCTTAAGGTGGGGGCACTAGCAGCAACATTCTGGAAGGGGGAGGCCAGCAGCGGTGGGGACAGAGGTCCTGCCACCATGGGCAGGCGGTCCACTCCCTGCAGAACCGGCAGGGAGGACTGCGCAGCAGTGAGTGCAGCCCGCGTGGCCTCATCTTCAGGCATACCAGCAATGCCGTTGCCATTGGGTGCCAAAGCGGCACCGTTGGTCATGTCAAGAGGGAAGCCGAGGTCCGCGGCCCCCGGACGGAAGAGCATAATGTCGGGGCGCGCAGGGGGCACGAGGATCTGCACATTGGACTGCTTGATGACCTCCTGGCAGATGTCAATCACAGAGCGCATCAGCAGGAACTTGGCGGCCGTCATGAGCTCCGGGAAGCTCTCCAGCCGCACCACGATGCGCGACGTGTAGGCAAAGTCCAGGATGTCTCCGAACACCTTGGAGCTGATGGTGTGCATCTCCAGCTCCCGCCCGCCCCCGGGGGCCCCGCCGGCCGCCGCGGCCCC
>Ga0065711_1007083_pt1 | contig 30560 bp, 22 predicted proteins | sample Hoacrofraction12_FD_59098 | JGI IMG/M metagenome (GOLD analysis project Ga0065711, IMG submission 59098) | Hoatzin crop microbial communities from Cojedes, Venezuela - Epithelial fraction 12 v2 (version 2) | ecosystem: Host-associated > Birds > Digestive system > Esophagus > Crop | place... | reverse complement strand
TGCTGGCCACACTCTTCTTGATGCACCCCAGGATCCCATTGGCTTTCTTGGCAGCCAGGGCACACTGCTGGCTCGTGGTTAACCTGTCGTCCACCAAGACACCCAGGTCCCTCTCTGGAGAGCTGCTCTCCAGCAGGTCCACCCCAAACCTGTACTGATGCATGTGGTTGTTCCTCTCCAGGTGCAGGACCCTGCATTTGCCTTTGTTGAACCTCATCAGGTTCCTCTCTGCCCGGGAACACTTTGGCCTGTGCCAGCCAGCATACTCCTAAAGGGTCACCCAGCAAGTTTTGGGAGCTCACGCAGTTCAAGAGCTGCTCCCAGCAGGCAATTTGCAAGGAGCCACCCTTATTTACGAGCCTGAGAGGGTTTATCAGTATGGAGCAGGTCTGTCCCTACCTGTGCGTCCCAGCTGGCCTCACAGGCTCTATGGCTGTTCCCCCTGGCAGATGCTGGGCTCTGGGTCCCACCTCTCCCCAGGCTGTGAAGCAGAGTTATCTCAACCCTGCTCATGTAGTGAATGCTCTGCCACATTTCTTGGGTGGGACAAATGCTGGAGTCTGAGATAGTATTTGCTTTTCACAGAATCACAGAATCACAGAATGGTAGGGGTTGGAAGGGACCTCGGTGGGTCATCTAGTCCAACCCCCCTGTCGAAGCAGGGTCACCTACAGCAGGCTGTAGAGGACCTTGTCCAGGCAGGTCTTGAATATCTCCAGAGATGGAGATATTTTATTGCCCCACACTTCCCAGCCCTGATGTGAATGAACCACTCATATAGTGAGTATTTCAAATAGTTTTAATGTGACTTTCTGGCATCAGCAAACATGTATTTGTGGAATAAGGCCCTTTCTTTGGCATTAATACACGTATCCAAGCATAGTTATCCCTACTCTTAGCTTTGCAACAGGTGACTTGCTAACTTCTCCACCCACTGCTCCATCAGCCGTGAAGTTGCTCTTTACTGGAATGAGCACTCTCTTTGGTTATAGACTTCAGTGCCTTCTCCCTTTCGACTGCTGGCTGATTTCTTAAATCTTGCTGCAGCATGATAGAGTAGCAAGAACCATCCGACACAAGGGAAATAGCTTGTACACGCTACGTCTCTTCATCCTTAGTATCAAACTTGTCTTTTTCTTCAGGAAAAAAATGCAGTATATCAGTGGTGCAATGGAAGGCATTTGACATGGAGACTGGAGTTCAGCAAATTTGAATCCTACAATGATATGGATTATCAATGTCTGGGAAGTTCATTTTGCAAATCTTTTTGCAATCAATACATCACACTGCTTTCATCACAGCTTGTTCTTCAGGCCCTAGAGCCCCCATTTCTGTGGCGCAGGGGTAGGGGTGGCAGAAGTCTGTCCTCCATGGCAGAGGGTTCTGAAGCGACAAGGCAGGGGTTATTACAGCAAGAAACCGGCCAAAGTAAAGGCTCCTGCTTTCATTCCCCTTAACAACACACAGCATGAAACCACATCCACATACAGCTATAAGGACACAAATACTCCTACTGCACCCCAAACTCCAGGCTGTAAAGAGAAGTCAACTCGTGGGAAGGCAGTTTCCCCATTTGAAGGCATGTGCCAGAGAGTCAGATTGGCAGAGCAGGAGGAGAACAGGAATTGACTAGGGATAAAAAGAAAGGTGGTAATTTCTCAGAGGTAAAATAGAAACCAAAATGGAGGTTTAGCATCCATTTTGTTAATGCAAATTGAACAAAATTTTATTCGCAACAGACAATAAATGGCCTATAGCAGCCTTCCTGAGCTAGCATAGTCTTCGAGACCTCCAGACAAAATTTTGAGTGATGCAAGAAGTGAGTAACAAGCAGTTTTCCTTTTTATTTGTGATTTTCAAACGATTTCCTATTTCTTGTGACTTCAGGGAATTTTCCCTGTCGTAGAGACAAGAAGCTGCCATTCCAAAATAGTCAGTGCAGCAAAAAAAAAGCTAGCTATTTGTTCCTCTCTTTTTCTTCCTAAGCATCAGGTATTACCACGCAGTAGACTCCTGGCCTATGCTTTGGGTTGGTTTGCTGTGATGCATCATTTCCTTGTCGGTAGCCACAAGTAAAATATTTTACATAAAATCCCTCATTTCAAGCTAGAACTTGATCAAGCCTTCTTGTAAAACCAACAAAGATTGGTTTTAGAATTCAGTTGGCGTTTGGTCTAGTTACCATTGTTCTCAATGTTCACTTTATAGTAAACATTGCATATTTAAAACCATCTGGTGCGTTGTTCCTAGGTTAAATATGTACTGCTTTTTGCAACATTACAACATTTTGGAGGTTTTGATACATACTACTTCTAGACATTGGTGGGAATGGCTGGAAGAATACTGAAAATATTTGTTTGTTTGTTGTATTGATTTCTTCAATAAGTGAGTCAGTAAAAGCAGATGAAGGAATTAATATATGCTATATATGAGTTATAGATACTTCTAACATTCTTCTTTCTCATTCACACCTCAATAACATCACAGAAAATGTATTGTGTCAGTTTCATTAGTCTTTGCCTTCTCCTTCCAGAAATATGAAGTAGATATTGATTTTACTAAATTAAAATATAATCCAAATCTTTGGCTGTATGAATTTATCTACATTTTTTTTTGAGTGCACTAGTTTTCTAACTATCATCAATTTTGTCCCCTGACCTGTACTTCAAACACAAGTGTATTAAAATAATCTATTGGTTTCTTATACAAGTGGTGGTTTATAGATATGTTATTGTCTCTAGAGTCTGGAGTTTGTCTCACTCTTTTTAGGCTGGTTGTGTCTCAGCTCCACAAGTCTGATGCCTGCTGCTAAAAGAGGGTTGTTCATTTTCTGGCAGTAAATAATGAAATGAAACAAATACAATCTGTAATAGAATCAAATGCGAGTACAATGAGTCCATAATTCAATTTGAATTTAGTATAGTTGCTTAATCCTGTTAAGGGGTGCCCTCATGAGAAAGATGTTTTAGCATCCAGGAGCAGAGCTTGAAATGTGAGGACAGGCAGTTAAGGCTGGCTTTGTGGTGCAGTAGAGGATGAGAGGGGACAATGTGCTTTTGCACCGTGCCACAGAGCCAAGTCTGATGACACTGTTCTGGACAGGCTGGAGGTTGCTGAAGGGACTGCACAGAGACCGTGGAAGAAGATGTAATAGTTACCAGTGTAGGAGATTATTTTCTGTTTTCTGCCTATTCTGAAAGATCCAAGGGGCCAGGAGAGGTATTGCATCTCTCTGTTTGGATACACTTGCCGTTTTTTGTTTTGCTGTGATGGAGGAGTCTCACAAGAAGCCAGACTCATAATTATATGAAGCAAAGGAAGCTTCATCTCTGGGAGAAACAAGAAGAGAGAAACACTAAAAATGAATTGTCACTGTACAGAAGTAGAAACAGTCATTTATTTTTGTGGAGCCATTGTTTCATCTAGGAATAATGAAGTCTTGCAAGAGACAAGATACTTATGCAGTTATATCATAAATTCTATTTTTCAAGATGCAGTCCTTAAACATAAATTGCACTTTTCCTGCAGGAAATGCACATATTGTTTTACAGGCATAGAACATCTTCCACCACAATTCACTGTGGAGAGCAGGTGGCATCTTACTGCTCCAGGAAGATAAGGAGCAAAGGACTTACCATGACCATAAAACAGACTACAGAGCTATCTGGGAGGAAATTATCTGGGTTATTAGCATCAGGATGTGAAAAAAACACATCTCTAGCTACTTTAGAGGCTGTCACTGCAGAAAAAAAAAACGGGTCACTCAAACCAGCCCATTGTTATACCTTACCCCAGTTATCCTACAAAGCTATTGTTTTTGCTGTCTCTCTTGAGATTAGCTCTTCATACGAGAGACGTCAGCCAAGTATTTGCCACCAAGTCCTGGCAATGCAGGTTTCCTTCTGCTCCTCAACACTTGATGTATTCTCCCCTTCCCCTGTTTTGAAATAACCTTTCGTGAATCACCCAGCTAGTCACCTCCTTGAAAGTTTTACTAAACTTTATTTGCAGTAAAAGGCACTGGCAGAACTGTCCTTGTCCAGTTTATTTGTATCCACTTTGCTGGGACAGTGGTTTCTAATTTTTAACTCTTTTTTACTGAACTCTAAAACATTCTCCAGATGTGTCAAGGCTCTTCTACAGTGATCATAAATCCATTGAGAATGTCCTGGTTTTACTTACTTTCTGTGGACCTCCTGAAAGCAGTCTTTGTATGTCCAGAGTTTCTATGGACCACGCAACTTAAAATCACTGAGCTCTACTGATTTCTCAATCTCTCTTCTTTGATGGGGCAGTGCTTAAATGGGGTGATTATAAGGTGAAGCTGTGAAGTGAAAGTTCATTCCCTGCTCCTTAATGTCCAAAATAGGGAAAGTCAGCTCCTCTTCAAGTAAGTAGTCATAAGCAGAGAGCTTAACAAGTAGGTAAGGTCCAGGAGCAGACTGTGGTCTCCTTCACCTGTGCATATACCCTCTGAACTGTCTCAACTAGCTTGTGGCTTGTGTTCTAAGTGTTCAAAGTGCAATTGTTGCATGTCATGCAACACTAATCATGACAGAACTGACCCTTTTACTCAGTAGGCCTGCTGCTTGAGCAGATTACCTGGCCATGGAGTCGGGTTCCTACCTTGGATGCAATCATTGGAGACCTCTAAAGGTCCTCGACTTCTTGGACTCTCAAATTAGGTGCCTAACATTCACCTGTGTGAATACCTTTTCCGCTTCCACTGCATGTCAGGCAAACTCTCCACTTATGGTCTGGTCTGCTTCTGCACTAGTCTTATTTTTCACCAGTGTCTTTCCTTTGATTTCAGTGGGTAATGATGCCATATATCTAGAGTGCAAGATGACAAAATTCGTTCTCAAAATCAAAGGTAAGTTACTAGGAAAGTCACATTGTTACAACAATTTTTTCTCAGTTATGCACTGAACAATCTGAAGCGGAAGTCATTGAGGTAGAATTAACATCAAACCCCAAGGAATCACTTCTGCAATGTCATTTTTCAGAGCAAAGTCACTTGTCAATGCCACTTCTTTTTAAACTATGTGTTGGGGAGAAGGTATAGATGAAAGGAACTGCATCCTTCAGCCTGGAGAGGTCATGGTAGAGCTGCATTTTGGGACCTTGTGTACTCGGATGACCTGATCCTCAGCCAAGTTACAAGCTCGATAGAAATACAATTTGACATTATCATTACATTGAGGCATTTAGATAGCACCATAAATATACATACTGCTTTAAAGAATACAGATAGACATATTCTCTGCCCTAAAGACCTTAGAATATGAATAATGAAGTAAAATTACAACTAGCACTTAATCTATTGAATATCTCCCATTGCATGGCAGACCCTCAGCTGCTTTAATAATAGGGTTATATCACCTAATCTCATGTGCTGAATATTTAGTGCTGAATTAAAGAATCGTAGACATTGAGTTGATAATACCATTTCCTATGCTCCTTCAGTGTTCCTCAGTGTTCCTATTCTTCAGTCTTTTTTACCTAACTTCCAAACAGATACAGCCCTATTGAGCTTGTCAGATCATGGTCCAGGCTCCCAGCCAAGTGGAAATAAAATTTTAATCCATGTTTCCAGGGAGAGTGAATTGATCTAATTGCCCTGGTCTCCTAGTTAGAACTATTTTACTTCTGAGTGATTTTGAGGAGAATGTGCTGTATTATTGAGCATGTAGGTCTTTTACTTTCCTATGTGTCATTTGGTATCACCATCAGAAGAAGGTTGAACAGAAGGAAATAGATTGTCGAAGGCTGGAGATTTCAACATATTCGATCTGAGAGAATATTAGTAAACTATTATTTGCCTTTGAGTTTTATATCATATATGTACTGAAATAATTCCAACATGACCTGCTGGATTAAGAAACGTATCTACTGTGAGACATCCAGGTACAGATTTCTTGTTTGTTGTTGTAAATGAAATACAAGTATTGGGAAATACATGCAAAAATCAGTGCTCTAACCAAATAAAGATGTTTGTGGTTTTAAGACTGCCAGAACACAGGGAACAGCTTCTTCCTGACTCTGCTTTCCTACCATCTAGGAGAGCCAAACATGGATCATCTGTTCTGAGCAGCAGGACAGAGATGCTCTCCTACACCCTGGTGTCATCTTCCCTACAGCGAACACCAAACCCCTCTGAAGCGTCTCTTCCTCTGGGGTGAAAAAGTCAGTTCTGGTGCCTGCTCAGATGTTGCCTTTAGGAGAGAAAATAATGCTGTTTCTGAACGCTGAGACTACTAATTGTGTTCCTGTGTGCATACATTAAAAAGACAATTATATCTTCTAAAGACAATTATATCTTCTAAAGAAGGAAAAAATTAGAGTTGAAATGAACACGTTATACTTAGCCTACCTTAAAGGATGAATATTAGAATCCTCTATCCATTGTTACTATTGCCATTAATGTAACAATAAACAAAAGCTATTGCCCCAGCTTGGACATATTTACTTTGCTAGGAATGTACATTCTGGTGGGCAAACTCCACCTCTTTGAATCGAGTTTCTTGATTTGAGTTCATGGAAATGCATATGTGTGGTGAACTTCTCCTGGGAGAAGACTTGCAGCTCCAAGGCTTAGCAATGATGAGTCTAAATCCTGAAACAATTGTGTTATATAATGTGACTTCCTCATCATAATTGGCTTATTAATTCTGCAGAAAAATCAGTTATTCAGATGTTCTTCAGGGGTGTTCTTCTTACATGTTTTTCCCCTCCCCTTTGGAAAACAAAAAGGGGTTTGGATTGTCTCTAGAAAGCAGAGAGAAAGAGACAAACCCTTTTCTAAACTGGAGAGTTAGCCATCATTATCTCCGTTACTTGGCATGGCATTTGTGGAGATACAGTATCTATCTAGCGCCGTATGTAGTGACTGTGGCATAAAAATCACAGCAATAATACATCTCCCTGTCTCTCCTCCCATGTCCCACCCTCCCCACAGAATTGACGTGCAGCACATCAGCTCCCATGGAACAATTCTAAAAGGCCACATTGTCCTTAATCATCTATTTGCTCTCCCTGGAGCATTCCTCACTGGAATTCATGGACAGCTTCTGAGAAGGTGTTTTTTCCCATTTCAAATGTGCTTGTTATGGAATTTCTGTCTGGAGACAGCTCCACATCCTGGAAGAGCCAAAATCTTGGTTTGGTGGTTTCTTGTTTTCCTGGAGTCATAGACTACAGCCCATCAGTCTTCTGCTGGTGAGTTTTATCTGTTGAATGGAACTTCTTCATAAGACAAGATACTGAGCAAAACCAATTTCCTCACTATTCCTTGACAGTTTAGTGGGAAATTTCCAAATTCCTAATGTTCCCAAAACATATCCTGAAGGACAGGTCCTTTGAAGTGCGGTCAAACACTGGTTCCTGAAGATATGCTAACTTGTGATGGTAGTGTGTAATAAAGTTATTGCTTTCTGGAGAACGAAACACTAGAAAAGCTTAATGAGAAAACAAAGAAAGAAATTAAAGCCAGACCTAATCTTTTAAAAGAAAGATTGAGAAAAACAGGTAAAGTAAGTGGTGAAACAGAGAACAAATGTGATCACTCTGTAGCTAAAAACTGGAAATCCTTTTTTGCTGGTTAGCATCTCTTCCTGAGGAGTCCTGCTATCTTTGGATTTCAGGGATCAAGGATGGCTGAAGTTTTGCAGAAATACTCCCTTTTCCCTTAGGTTTGTTAGGATGCATTTGTATGGCTCTTTTCCAGCAGTTATGGGACTAAGCAGTTATTTCTCCTTAAACATCCAAGGGTAATATGAAGTATGTACATGCTCTTCTACGTGGTAGCCAGCTCTTTCTGGTACCCAAATCTAAGATATTTTTTTAAATAGACTTTATTCATTCTTACTCAGCCTATTAACCTTGTCCCTAGCCCATTCAAAAGTGTGCCTTATTAGATATTGCACAATATTTTATATTGTACATAGATTATACCTACTTTCTATGGAGTTCACGGCTGCTGGCAAGCACACGGTTTCTCTGGGGACCACATATAGTACAAAATTGACAAAGTGATTACTTGGTGCTGCTTCTGGTGATCCAGGTCCCCACTAGGATGTGGCAGAAGGCAGGACACGAAGGTCTCCTGTTGCTTGTATGAGTTCCTCAGTCACTGTGGATCATACTGCTCTTGGCAGTCACTTGTCCATTTCTAATTAAAAAATGTCAGATCTTATTCTTGCTTCAGATGGAAACACAATTATAGGTCAAGGCTTCCATTTATTTCACAAAAGAGAATTATTATTTTTTGACCAACCCTGTCTTAGGCCTGAATTCACCTCACTTGAAGATATGTCACTGAACATACTGACTCATATAGGGGATCTGGGGACAACTCTGTCAGCAGCATAAAGTTAAGAAGAAGGAGAGAGGAATCCAGGCTGCTGTATTTGAAGCTGCCGAGGACATACCACTGTGTAATGCAAGTTCCTACGTAGGCAGGGCCCACCTTCTCCTGGTCCTTATTGCAGTTGCACAGAAATATTACAGGCATGAACATGTTGCCTCCACTTTACCTCTGCAGCTTCTACTGTGGAAGATACACAGACTCCTAAAAAGGCTTTTATGACACCAGCTCCAACCAGCATGACCAAAACCAACAGTCTCTTCTTCCGTTTGAGTGGAATTGGAGGTGAGAGGAGGAAGAAAGTGAAACAAATGCTTATTTGAGTAATTAAGACACTACAGCAGTGTGTAAAGGAGCATCTGAGGGTAGCTTTACTACTCTGTCTCTCTCTCTGCCATCTGAAAAGTAGAGAAGCTCAGTACGTATGTCACAGCACTGGCTAAATGGTTGCATTTCCACCCAGAGGAGCGCATGAGAGTACAGCTTTTTGCCAACGTTGGAAGCTTGCCAAGCTCTGTGGTATTTAAGCAGTCATGACTTTGTCTTCATCTGCACAGATTAAATATGGATGTGTATATTAATTATGTAAATGTGAAACTGCAGATCTCAATCAAGTAGAGCCAAGGATACACTATCCTTTGCAAGTGCTGATTGATGCCATACACAAAAGAAAAACAGAGACCATTCAGCTCATTGCTATGTATATTCTGGAAAGGGGAGGGAAGGAAGAAGGGAAATTTGGAAGTAAACAGTGCTTTATAATGAAACTATAATTGCCATAACTTTCTGTAATACCTAATAGCCTCTACTCAGCAAAAAAAGAATGCTTATGTAGCAGAAGACAGTTCTAGAAGATAGTGAAAACACATATTTAGAGTGAGATGAACACTATCAACTATAATCAAGACACTCATAACGGTTTTAATCAAGGGCTGAATCTGGGCTTTCATGTGACATGGTAGAAGTATCTGATTTTTCTGTAACTTCCTGTACATCATTAACAAGTACATAGAAACCAGTGGTACTATGTCAGTATAAACTTGATGTTCTGGGGCAGAGGATGGACAGACTTTCCAGATTTAGCTTTGTGATTGATGGCAACAAAAAATTTCACTTGTTTGTCTGCTTGCTTTGTTTTAAACAAAACAATATGATGTGGGCTTTCAAGGAAGGTGAATCAGATTGTGCAGGTGAGATTTCCAGATTCCTGTCAATGCAAACACCACAATGGTGCCTTGTTAGAGAAATCTCACCCTGAAGCCAATGACTAGCGCCCATCCCCATTCCCTCTGCTCAGCTCAACTGAATGCTCCAGCATCTATTGAACGACAGATTATACCATTTGAGGCCTGTCACTAGCACATTATTAAAGTGCTACAAAATCCATTTCTCTGCCAGTCTGTCAAGGCCCATAAAAAGGATAAGCAACCTGCCCATTTGTCAAAGTTTCAGAATACAGAAAAGAAAGCATAGGTGGTGGAAAGGGAAGCTGGCCAGCAGCTGGCCAGCAACAGTAGAGGGATGGACAAGGAGATTGTAGGGCAAGGCAGAGACCAAGCACTCTGCCGTCATCCAGGTTCATTCACAAGGAGACTCAGAAGAGCCAAATATCAGCACTTCTGTGTCTCCCAGACACTGTTCTCTCTCTTGTGCTGCTGCCATCAAAGATGGGTATTGAGTGCTCCCTGCTCAGCATCAGCATTCAGCACAGGAGGTCTACTCAGAAAGATGACTTCCCCCAAAGTCACAAGTAGTTTTGACTCCTATTTATCTAGCACCTCCTTCCAAGGGCTTGAGATAATCTGATTTTAAGGTATCCTTGCACTATGAAGGGTGTATTGAATGGTTCTAGTTGAGTCTCATGCTTATTCCTTCCTGGGTTTTTCAAGCTGACTTTGGGTTTGGTACATTCTGACTGCTGGCATTAAGGTGGCTGTCATTAGTGAGTTGTGCTGGGGTTTTCTGGTGGTACGAATGCAAGAGTGATTTGTAGGTAAGAGAAGTGTAATGCATATTCAGAATAGATCAGTTAGGCATGAGAGTGACCTGCAGGTAAGGATCAGCATCCAGCTCTCTGCCGCTCTTGTGCTGTCCCTGCTCACCCAATAAGCCTGGAATATAAGGCTGCTCTCCAGTGACTATGACGACTGCTCATCCCAGTAACTATGACGACTATGGAAGTTGGTTAGGATATACTCTGGCATGCTACATGTGGCTGTACAGTTGTTCTGTGTGCAATGAGAAGTGTCAGAAAGTCCAGGAATATCTAAGTAGACTGCTAGCACATAAATGCCTCTTTGATAGTCACAGATCTTGGACATGGAGAAGACTGCCTTTCTACACATGACCACTTTTTCATGTCTATAACTGGCTTTATATCACAGAGCTGAACTTCTGCTATGGATAGATACAGGCCATTCCAGGAAACAGGTCTTCCTATCTAACTGGCTTGGGGATTGACAGCCAGCACACACCTGTACAGGTCTTCTTTCCAGATTAGATATTAGGAAGAATTAATTTACTATGAGGGTGGTGAGGCACTGGCACAGGTTGCCCAGAGAAAGCTGCAGATGCTCCCTCCCTGGAAAGGTCCAAGACCAGGTTGGACAGGGCTTTGAGCAACCTGGTGTAGTGGAAGGTGTCCCTGCCCATGGCAGGGGAGTTAGAACTAGGTGATCTGTTGGGTCCCTTCCAGCCTGAACCATTCTAGCATTCTATCAATCCTGAGGACCTGTGTGCTTTCTCAGTTTCAACTGTCAAAAATTTTTCCAGGCCACACATGACTTACACAATGAAATTCTGCCTTTTCAATCTCTGTCTTTCACGATTTAGATGTGATGTGATGTTCAGTACCACATTTTAACTGGAAAGTATAGGGAAGATGCCACAGCAAAAAACAATTTGACTAGGACGAATTTTTAATTATTTTCTGCTCCCACATTCCACCAAAAGGGTTTTGTATCTTAAAATTCAAAATTTAAAATTAATTTTCTGTTGCCAGCCTGAAGAGTCCATGTTAGGTGAGTACTGAACCGCCCTGCCCCCAATGCTATGCTATTTTCTCTCTGTTTTGGATCTACCATCTGGTTCCTTATGGATAAATTCTCATTAACAAAAAACAAGAAAATCCCGGCAGTCTGTCAGATCAGAGCAACTGGGGACCTTGTTCACAGAGCTGATGAAGAAGCCAGAACACAGGCAGAGAAAGTCAAACTCTTTTCTCTTTCTTTTCTTTCCTTCCAGGTCAAACCGTTTTATGGGACAAACGCTGGGGAGGAATTGTGTATCCTGCTGCCTCAGGTCCTCTTCTGAGGAAATGAAACATTTTGGTCTCCTGTGCTTTCAGTCTATAAAACAGTGCAAGATTTTTTTCCTTGAAAAGATGTGGGGAAAATGGAACCTCTTTAAGATCTTCTTTATGTGTATTTATAAATATTACATGTTTGTGCGTAGTACAGTTTGAAAATACAGTATTTAATATTATCAAATTAAGAAAGTCAGAATTGGGTTAGGAAAACACATGCACACCCCTCCACCCACCCACTCCTGACTGAAATACACACCATAAGAAGAGCTGAAAACATTTACCTGGGAATCCTGAAGCACAAATAAGACATTGTGGATTTGTCGCCATAGAGATGCAGTTGTTTCCAAAGCTTTTTCCTTTCATTTAGCCATCTATATAATGAGTGTGGAACAGGTCACAGAGACAGAGAAAAAGATGGGAAAAAAACTATGAGGAGTGTGAGGAGTGCTAAGTGATCTGAAAAAAAATATACGGATTACAAAAAATTTGTTTTCGTATAATAAACAGTAAAAAGGAGTAAATGGAGACCTCCACTTTTGTTCCCAAAGATATCTCATAGTTCTTCCTCAGAGAAGTTTAAATAATTAAAAATTGCCTGATATCAGGCAGTAAAAGAGAATGATATTAGAGAGCATAAGATAAAAACAAACTGCAATATTTATAATAGACAGATGAATAGGTGAATAAATTATAGATATAAAGGGCAGATCTTGACATATCCTGGCAAAGACCCATATGAAAAGTGACTGTCAAATCAAAGTTACCACTGTATTTGATTACTCAGTTTCACCAAGTTGTATCTACAACTTCACACTTTCACTTGCACGTGTATTTTATATGTGCATCCTGGGAAGTTTGGAATTGCGTCTCCATTGCATTTTTAATAAACTTCATAGAGAATTAAATTAAATTGTGTTGGGGAGAATCAAGAAGTTAATCAAAGATACAATCCAATCAAGATTTTGTTTGGGAAGTATATCTAGAATTCCCCACTTACAGTTGGGATACATTCTTTTATATCAGTAACTTTTTCATTGACAAATATATTCTACAATACATGCATACAAAAAAAGTTCTTGAACAATGTTATTTCATTTCTTCATTTGTAATAACATAAAAGAAAACAGTAAAATGTGAATAGTAGGAACATCACCTCTAGGTAATAAGATGTCTTTTTTTTGTTGTGTTCAAAATCACTCCTATTTCATTTACTTAAACTCATATATTGAAAATGAAAAAGTGTCAGAAGCCTTTGCAAATTTGAAACTTGGAAACAAAATTTGTTAAATTTGATTGCTGTTATTTACATCAAATTGTTGATTCCATAAAATTTAGTTTTCTGAAAATGATAAAGCTTTGATCACCTGGCTGTAGCTGTTTTCTGCTATTTTCACATAGCTTTGTCTTTGTAGATAAAGAATAAAAGATAATTTATATGTGTAAATTGGCTCATTGCAAAAAAATTGGAGATACACCGTACTGTGTCCCGCTTTTGTAGAAACAGTCTTTGCTTGTCACCATAACCGGGTCAAACACATTTTTTACCTCTTTTCTCCTGAGGACTCTATATATTGTATTTCATGCCAGGGTCCCAACAACTCTTAGAAGTAAAGCTCACAAAGTTCATTATTTCAGCTTGTTCAGACAGATCAGTGTGATCTTCTTTATTTTCATATATAAGATGAAACTCCTTCATCTCTGCCAGACAAGGATTCCCCAACCTGCCAAGCAAATCGTTCCAGTGCATACAATAGATGCCTATGTACTACAGTTCTCCCACACACAAAGTCAGCAGTAATTCCTGTGATTTTCAATTTTTTAACTTTATGCTCAGGGCTTTACCATGGTAGAACCAGTTGCCTCTTGATGACTGTTAGGCTTACTATTTGGATTATCTTGATAGATTGAAGCCTTATTAGTCTTCAAATCTGACATAGAAACTACAGGACATGGAAGTGTGTTTGTATATACAGTAACGTGAACTTCAAGAGAAGTTGCTTCAGAAAATATCTGTTGGATGCTAGTGAGGAACATCACTTTTACCAAAGTGCTGGAACTTCAGGCCTGCATATCAGAGCTTTGCATTTTCTCCTCTTTTCAGACATTAGCAGGTTTTGCGTGGCTGGATTTTCTTGCTCTACCATTTCCTAACTGTGTGAAACTATCTGTTTACAATCTTAAATCGTCTACAAGTATAGCTTAGCTCAGTGTGGCTAATAAACTCACAACAGTTGTCAGATGCAATGTGCTTGAATTTCAGGCATCCTATTAAAGGCAAAGCAGCTTCACCAAGATTTCATTTCTGAGGGCATGAAGACACAGCGACTGGTTAAGATAGTTCCAATATATTATTAGGTAATTGAAATCTCAGTCTCTGCTTCTTTGCATGCTGAAGAGATTAATTTGAGCATTTGCAACTATTTCATTAAAAGCCAGAGGTTTTAGCTGTCTCCCCTCTCTCTCTCTCTCTCTCTTTTGTTTTTCAGTGTGGACTGAGAACTCTTTTATTGGTAAACTCCACATAAACTGAGATATGCTGTGATTGTATCTCTTGACCTATTCTCATACTATACTCAGGCTTTAAATCATTCTCCTTCACAATGCGGCTTTCATATCTGATGTTAAGGTGTGCACTGTGCAAAGCTGAGAAAGCTAATCCCAATTAATATAATATTTTATTTTCTAATGCCCTTAATGATGAGAGTCTTGGACTTACCTGTGCTTAAAATTTCACATCTCCTGAGCAGCAGAAGATCTAAAACTTTTTGGTAGAGGGACACCTGAAGAGAAAGTTTTGCAGTAGACATGTGTATGTATTTGTGCGTATGTACAAAGTCATGAAAGTTTAGGCGAAGAGTTTTGTACCACACGAGAACAATATAGGTTATTCATTATCAGGACAGTACTAAAAGAGGGGCAATATTCAATTGGGGAAGCATGGGGAAGAACTTTTTGGTATGTGTGCAGTTAATTAATCCATGCCAAAGCTCAGCTGTCGTGCACTCAGCAAGTCCAGATGTATATTGCTTTCAATCCGTGTTTTAAGATATGGCCAGAAAGAATTGTCATTTCTGGAGTTCTCTGGATACTTGTGCATTTGTCCAAGACCAATCTGGTTAAAAGCAGTTATTTCTGGATTCTGCATCATTTAGAATTTATCTGTAACATGTAGAGACAAACATTTCAATCACTAGAATCGAACTACACAAGATCTGATATAAATTGTTGCAAATAAATCCCTTTTTTGTTGTAGACAGACAGTATATCCATTGTTAAACTGACAGTTCATTCAGTTTTTCAGGGAAATAATGTTAATGATGTTTGTAAACCGCCAAGTATTGATGTGGGAAAGGCTTACTAAGCATATTTTGTGACCATTTTGGAATTATTCAAATAACATTTCTTGCTTGCTTGTCTAAGTCATCCCTTCTTGCTGTGGTCTGCTACAGAGTGCCAAGGCATAATAAGCTTGGCAGCCAGTAAATTTATACCACTCCTTTCTACTGCTTTTGCTGTTTCTTATATAGAGCAGGACAGCACACGGTGGGAGGAAATGCTCACTGCTGCAGGCAACAGAGCTGGGGCTGTTGCTGTGTCTTCTTACGACAACTTGCAGAATCACTGGGATAAAATTTTGAGATGTTCATGTGTCTCGGTTTAGCCTGGATAAATGCCAGGTGCCCACCAAAACCACTTTATCACTCCCCCTCCTCAGCTGGACAGGGCAGAGGAAATATGATGAAAGGCTCGAGGGTCAAGACAAGGACAGGGAGAAATCACTCACTAACTACCGTCATGGACAAAACAGTTTGAACTTGGGGAAAAAAGTTTAATTTATCACCACTCAAATCAAATAGTGAGAAATTAAATCAGATCTTAAAAGCACGTTACCTCCACCCCTCCCTTCTTCCCAGGCTCAACTTCACTCCTGTTTTTCTACCTCCTCCCCCTGAGCGGTGCAGGGGGATGGGAACGGGGGTTGTGGTCAGTTCATCACACATTGTCTCTGCTGCTCCTTCCTCCTCATGGGGAGGACTCCTCACACTCTGCCCCTGCTCCAGCGTGAGATCCCTCTCATGGGAGACAGTTCTCCACAAACTTCTCCAACGCGAGTCCTTCCCATGGGGTGCAGTCCTTCAGGAACAGGCTGCTCCAGCGTGGGTCCCCTGCACGGTCACAAGCCCTGCCAGCAAACCTGCTCCGGCGTGGGCTCCTCTCTCCACAGGGCCACAGGTCCTGGCAGGAGCCTGCTCCACCACGGGCTTCCCACAGGGTTACAGCCTCCTTCGGGCACCCACCTGCTCTGGTGTGGGGTTCTCCATGGGCTGCAGGTGGATATCTGCTCCACCGTGGACCTCCATGGGCTGCAGGTGGACAATCTGCCTCACCAGGATCTTCTCCACGGGATGTAGAAGAATCTCTGCTCTGGCACCTGGAGCACCTTCTCTCCATCCTTCTTCACTGACCTTGGTGTCTGCAGAGTTATTTCACATCATTTCACTCCTCTCTCCCCACTGCTGTCCCGCAGCAGGTTTTTCCCCTTCTTAAATATGTTATCCCAGAGGCGCTACAACCATCATTGATAGGCTCGGCTTTGGTCCGTTTTGGAGCTGGCTGGCACTGGCTTTATCAGACATGGGGGAAGCTTCTCGCGGCTTCTCCCACAAGCCACCCCTGTAGCCCCCCTACTGCCAAAACCTTGCCACGCAAGCCCACAAAATCATGGCATTGTATGTCAACTTTTCTCTTTCACTTCTGCATACAACGTACCTTTGTATTTTATCTGTATATCTGTGCCACCAAGGCAAGACAGCAGGTGCCTCTGAGGGGGTGCAGAGAGCCCTACCCTTGTGCCGCAGGGACATGGGAGCGGGAGTGGCTGTGCTTGCCAGGGAATCAGATGCGTCGGGAACAGTGACAGAGATCGTGACCAACTGGAGACAGTAGCTGACCCCTCAACCTCAACAGACGGCTGTGTCGCGGTGCCACAGGGACCAGCAGCTACCTGCGGGCTGGGGCTGTGGGGGGTCTCTGTGGGAGGGTGGCAGGGCAGTGCCTGGCAGCCTGGGCCCATCCCACTGCCCCAGCCTGGAGCTGCCAGGGACACTGGGGCAGCCCCAGCCCCGGGCATCGGGCACCTCCCTTGGGATGGGGACAGGGCAAGGAGGGGCCAGGACACAGGCCTGTGGGTGGGGCCATGGTCGGGCTGGGCTGTGGGGAGCTGGAGACCGGCCCTGCTGCAGTGCTGATGGCCCCAGGGGCTGACACGGGGTCCTGGGCTGCAGGCAGGTGGGGGCCCCCGGGGGCTAGGCAGAGACAGTGAGGGCTGGTGGCTAGAGCCCTCAGGGCCCTGACAACATGATGCTTTTATCGAGGAGGGTTCACCACAAAGGCTGTCAAGTGAAAAGGAAACCCTCCAAACGCCACAGAGCAAGCTCTGTGCACACTTTTTGCAGAGCAGCCCGGCACTGAGTAGGGCAGTTGCTGGGGCAAGGTTTTCAGAAGTTCTCAGTTGGCTGAGTTGCCAGATCCCCACCAACTGTCACTGAAGAAGGATTTAAGTTCATGAATCATTTATGCTCTTGAAATTGAAGCGCCAACTCTGCAATGACCTGGCCAACACGCAGGGATGAAGGAGACCATGGATGGTTTAGCAGCTGTCCTCCTCCCCAACACCCAGCACGGAGGCTGATGAACAGGTTCAGCGCCCGTCTCACACAGTGCTCACGCTTCATGCAGGGTGACAAGTTAAGAGCACTGGACCCAGGAAGCGACCACTATTACAAAACCAGAAAAGCATGTCTATTTGGATTTTAATTGACTCCCTAGTATGTGAATGATGAGAAGTTTGTGTGTCTTTTCCTTCAAGCAATACAAAGACAACAGAGAAAGAAGGAAACAGAAAAAAAGTAACCCACAGCTATGCACAGTCAGATAAGGAAAGGTACCTGGGGTATTCATATTAATGAGGAAATTCACTATATTTACACCATGAAGTTGTTATTTCCTTTTGCAACATATATGTTTCTATGTTGATTAATAATGCTGTCATTGTTATTCTTTCCCAGGAAACTGTTTCAGTTACTAATATTCTGTGCCAGATGTGAATATGGTTTTCATTGTTTCAGTACTGGGTGTTTTGTAATTACATCATCTATATTCAGTGTTACTAACACTCTCTGGAATATATTTCTTGTTCTTTTGTACAGTCAGACCTTCCTGCAATGTGTTTCTGTATTTCCACCAAATTACAGCATCAGCGAACTACTACTGTGCTGAATCTCTCCAGCTGAACTTCCACACAAATCCTGTGTGGTGTAGGAAACAGTACGTGTTGTTTCTCTCTCTGCAGGAAATAGTATGTGCTCTTTCTCCGTCTTATTGTCTGTTAAGGTTTTGCTGACCAAATGGAATCCCACGATTTTTTTTCTAAGTCAGTTTCCCATTAACTGGAAGGTCTTAAATCTTTTTCTTCTTTCTTTTTTTCTCTCTCTGTTTTGTTTGGCAACAGATGATAATTGGTTTTCTAACAGGCAAATCTATCTTAAAATAAATAAAGAAAAATACAGATTTTCATACACAAACACAAGAAAGCTAGACTTTTGAGGAACATTTCAGTGCCAGCAAGAAATTCTTTGCATCTAGGATGAAGTTGAGGGGAGGAAGGAAGAGATGATAAGAAACAACAAGAAATGGGGGGAAGGCATTTACACAGCACAATTCACTGTGATTTTGAAAGCTCTTAGGACCTACTTCCTACCACTGTGTGATACAAAATCATCTGTCTTTTCCTTTGTCTTTGAGAGAGGTAACAATTACACTAAGCATTACACCAGAGTTGATGAGAATTGGCCTGCTTGCATGTTCGGGTAGAGAACTACATTCTACTAATTTTTGTAGTGTTTTTGTTTTGGTTTTGCATCACAGAATTTGGGTCTTCTTTACGGACCTCCCACTATGAGAGGTGAGACAAACATATTGTTATTTCCACAACATAAAATCCAAAATAAAACACTGATATAACAGTGCCATTCCGGTTATACTAATATTTTAAAAACAATATTCATGGAAATTGTTTTGTTTTGACACACAGTGATTCCAAATGCTATCTAGATCCTCTAGAGAAGCCTGCAGTTCCTGCCCGCTTGTCTCAGCCATTTTCCTCAGTCCACACAGTACGTAAGCTTTATTTATTTATTATCAGTTTTTCATAAGATCATTTGGTTTCTTATTTTCCTGTCCCCAAGACAGCTGAGCTCCTAGGAATGGCACAGCTATGACACAGCTGTTATTTTCTGAGCTGTCAGATGAATACATCTTCCCTCAGCCATCACTTTAAAGTGAAAATTCCAGAAGATGTATTATGTATACAAATATGTTACTAACTATGCCATGACACAGGAAGAACAACATGTTTGTTTGCCTGAGGTTCCCTCAGCTAAAGTTGTTCACTTCCTCCCGGCTCTCTCTGGCACTTCCAGTGAGCTAGTTCTTAATTCACATCCAAAGCACCCAGTCGTTCTGGATGTCCTCATTCCCTTAAAAGAGAAGGTCTCTACACCGCCCCTCCCCACACTGAACAACACAGAACAAAACACTCATGCTCTCTGAAGACTGTGGAATTATTCTGTATGAATTTATGAATATTCTCAGAAAAAATGTTTATGTAGACATATCACACTTAGTTTAATAGCTGGACAACACCAACAAAAGTACAACCTGTCACTAAAATAACTAGAAGATGCTTGCTTCTCAACTCAAATGACTAGTACTGAAACTCCTGGAGAGTTTCGTCTAACAGACAGCATCTCAGCACCTGAGGGCCTGAACATCACAGACTGAATCTGTGAAATTCATTGAATGAGGATGCAATTTTGCAGTTAATTGTAAACCTAAAAAGGCTGCTGTGATGAATCAGCCAGCAAGACCTGTGTTTAGTTTATGAAAACGAATGTGACATTATTACCTTGTCTGTCTGAAACTTGAAAAAGAGCTTTTTCGCAACTTTAAACACCTTGGTAGCCAAACAAATTGATAATCTAGATTAATCACATAAAACATTTAAGAATACTAAGAATCTTCCATAAATAGTCAAGTCAATATCCTGCCATGAAGCCATAGTAATTTAGACACAGAAAAATGACTGGTTTGACCTAGAATTCTTCCCAATGACAAGAAGATAAAAAATCCACAATAAGACATCTTACAGTCCCTTCCAATACCTGAAGGCCTCCCAGTACCTGAAGGGTACCTACAAGAAATCTGGAGAGGGACTTTTTACGGGGGCATGTAGTGATATGACAAGGGATAATGGCTTTAAACTGAAAGAGGGTAGATTTAGATTAGATATAAGGAAGAAATTCTTCAGTGTGAGGGTGGTGAGGCACTGGAACAGGTTGCCCAGAGAAGTTGTGGATGCCCCTTCGCTGGCAGTGTTCAAGGCCAGGCTGGATGCGGCTTTGAGCAGCCTGGTCTAGTGGAAGGTCTCCCTGCCCACGGCAGTGGGTTGGAACTAGGTGATCTTTAAGGTCCCTTCCAACCCAAACCATTCTATGATTCTATGATCTAACTAAGAAGTGAGAAAAGCGAGCGAAAATCGAAGCAAATGGTCATTAGTACATTTTGCAATTTAACAATGTAGAGTGACAATGGAAGACATAAGAATCAATAAAGTATTAATAGTTAATAGTTAATGGAACTATATATAGTAAAACTCCATAATTAAGAAACAAGAAAAATAATAGGTTGGGTAAAAATCTAGGTTTAAATTAGATGACAACTTTTTAAAAATGTGATAGAGAAACTCACCAAATTATCACTGCCTATTTTGCTAAACCTTGCATGTAGAGTAACCATATCACAGCTGACACCATTGTCCCCAGAACAGAGGCCTGGCCTTTGCAAGAAAGGAAGGGACAGAGCAGTCACACCTAGGTTCAGCATTTTAAAGCAAACTGTACCTAATAATTTATTTTCAATTTGATTTAAAGGAACACTCTGGGGAACTGTATGGTCTACCAATATTTGCTAAATCTTGGGAAAATAAGAAAATTCCAAAGGACTGGAGAACTACAAACATTCCTAATATTTGAAAAGGGCAAAAGGGATGGCTCAGGGAACTAGAGACGATTATTGTGACACTGATACCAGCTAAAATACTGGAACAGTTAATGTGGAACTCTATTCACAAAGAATTAAAAGTTAAAAATATACTTCATACCAGGCAACATATGAGGTAGGTTTTGTAAAACAAAGCCATCACCTCTTCATGAAAAAAGGATTATAGGTTTGACTGATAAAGACGATTGTGTTTACATAAAACATTTAGATTTTTCCAAGGCATTTGACTTTGCAACACATGACATTTTAAAAAACATTTTGCATGATGTGGAATGAACAGAACATATATTACATGGTTTAAGAATTAGTCTGTGACATATATCAAAAGGTAGTTGCTAATGTTGAGATATCAGCAAGTGAGATTTCTTCCTGCAGCATCCCAGGAAATCAATTTATGGTCTAACACTGCTTAATATTGTCACCAGTGACCAAGTTCACTCTTTTTTTTGGATTTTTTTTCAGACAGTGAACCACCCTCACTTAGCAAGCTAAAGCTTACTGGCGTTAGGACTGCTTTTCTCAGTTGTATTTGTTTGGACCCTGGGAAGGAATATACAAGCCCACAGGTTTAAGACCTCTGACTGGGACAACATTAAATCTTTGCTTGTAACATTTGTGAACAGCACCAGAATTGATGTAATATTTAATAATGAAAGCAGAACATTGGCACAGCCTAGTCAAATTTCTTTCATTAAATAACCAGGAATCACCAGAGAATATTTAATCATAGAATCACAGGTTGGAAAAGACCTCTAAGATCATCAAGTCCAACCATTCACTCAACAACACCATGTCTGCTAAACCATGCCCAGAAGTGCCACATCTACATGTTTCTTAAACACCTCCAGGGATGGGGACTCAACCACCTCCCTGGGCAGCCTATTCCAATGTCTGACAACTCTTGCAGTAAAGAAATTTTTCATAATATCTAATCTAAACCTCCCCTGACGCAGCTTGAGGCCATTGCCTCTCATTCAATCGCTAGTTACCTGGGAGAAGAGACCAACACCTGCCCCACTACAACTTCCTTTCAGGTAGTTGTAGAGAACTTCCTTTCAGGTAGTTGTAGAGAGCAAGAACGTCCGCCCTCAGCCTCCTCTTCTCCAGCTTTACAGCCACTCCTCCCCAAGCCTGTAGCATTGCATGGGGTTGTAGTGACCCAAGCGCAGGACCCAGAGTTTGGCCTTATTGAACCTTGTACAGTTGGCCTCAGCCCATCGATCCAGCCTGTCCAGATCCCTCTGCAGAGCCTTCCTACCCTCAGGTAGATTGACACTCCCACCCAACTTGGTGTCATCTGCAAACTTACTGAGGGAGCACTCAATCCCCTCATCCAGCTCATTGATAAAGATATTAAACAAGACTGGACCCAAAACTGAGTCCTAGGGAACACCACTTGTGACTGGCCGCCAGCTGGGTTTAACTCCATTCACCACCACTCTCTGCGCTCGGCCATTCAGCCAGTTCTTTATCCAGCAAACAGTACATCCATCCAAACCATGGGCAGCTAGTTTCTCCAGGAGGATACTGTGGGGAACAATGTCAAAGGCCTTACTAAAGTCCAGGTAGATGACATCCACAGCCTTTTCCTTGTCTACTAGACGGGTCATCTGGTCATAGAAGGAGATCAGGCTGGTCAAGCAGGACCTGCCTTTCCTGAACCCATGCTGGATGGGCCTGATCCCCTGGTTGTCCTTCAGACACCTGGTGAGCACACTCAGGATGAACAGCCCCATAATCTTGCCTGGCACCGAGGTCAGGCTGGCAGGCCTGGGGATTCCCCAGATCCTCCTTCCGGCACTTCTTGTAGATGACTGTTACATTAGCGATCCTCCAGTCATCTGGGACCTCCCCTGTTAGCCAGAACTGCTGATCGATGATGGAGAGTGGCTTGGACAGCTCCTCTGCCAGTTCCCTCAGCACTCTTGGGTGGATCCCATCTGGCCCCATAGACTTCTGAGCGTCCAGGTGGCATAGCAGGTCATTAACTGCTTCCTCCTGGATTATGGGACTGTTAAAGCAGTCACACACAAGGTACAGCAGCTGAGAACCAGAACAGAAATGACACCTTCAGAGAGGAAACTTTCCTGGAAAACATACCTACATCCAAATTTAGAGAACCTTAGCTGTGCTCTGTTGAAAGAACTGACCTGATGCTTGGTTTTGTAAAGAGGTTTTAGAGGGCAGCAGAAAGAGCAGGAGGAGGGAGGTACTCTTGTTTGACAGAACTAAATGAATTTCTGAATGGGATGGCTGATACTACAGAGGGGTACAGAAAATACTGCAAAGGGTCTGTCTAGTGCATTTTGCTGTTGTGCTCAGGATCATACTTACTATCACATTTTAGAGGAACAATTCTAAATTGAAACTCTGCTTTCTCCTGTTCTGTGTGATTTCTATTGTTAACGCAGCAGACACCTGCTTAGTACGCTGGCTCCCAGCCACGTCTCTTCCAAGGATGATTTGCAAGTGGCAATCCCGGTTGGTAGGCTAACTGCTTTACAGCAAGTCCCATTGAAAGACAGGGAAAATAGCAACCTCCTCTACAGAGGGAGCAATTTATGTAGAATCTCTTCTTTTCACAAAGAATTAATAAAGACCTCACTGAGGTCAAAAAGACAGCTGAGCCCTACACCAGGGCACAGGTTATGGCAGGACCCTCCAGCAGAAACCCTAAACCACTGTTCCATTTTCTGCTGTCATCCCGCGCTGCAGTTACAAGACCTTGTTGCAGGCTGCAGGATTTCCAGGTTGCCTTTGATAGCACAGCCCCTCACATGGCCCGCCATTAGAGCCTGTTACAGTCTCTCTTCTCCCCTCACGCTTCCTAGACCTATTATTGGTCATCTGCTGCTCTCTTCCCCAACCTGTGCAAGAAAGTGAAAGTTGTCATGGTGCCATGAAGAACTGGCTCCCTTGTAAAAATGTATTAAAACATAATCTGAGCACAGCTCAGTGAAACATGGACACCCAGATGTAACGTCTAATGTAGATAGGGATACATTCTTAAAAGAGCCAGCACCAGCAATCTCTCTCCTACCCCAAGGACCTCTCTCATCCGTCTCAACCAAAGCATGACATAGCCAAAATTTTTTCTATTGTTTGCTTATATTCAGCACTTTCTTCGATCTTTGAGAATCTTTCTCAACCTCTGCCTACCTAAGTAATTTCTTGGGAAAATTTATTCAGAAAACAGACACAGCAACCAGCATTTTACACGTCATACAAAAGACACAGATGCACTTACCCGGGCTGCTAGGCTGCACGCTGATCATTGATTTCACCCACTGTGTGTATTTCTCTTTGGGAAATAGATCTAGTGCATTGTAATTCTTTCAAGCTCTCCCTTTTAACAATGCTTTGTATATTAATGAGGTTAGAGTTAATCTATCATTTGCAAATGGCCTGCTGTGAGTCAATAAAGTTTTGATAGGAAATAACAATCCAGCTGGGATATTATTAGAGAAAAAAGTCAGAGGCATTTTCTGGCAGAATAGGATGATAATGCTGCTGGCCCTGTTGCCACTGTCCCAGTTGGGGAGGCGAGAGGAAAGGTCCTAGCACCCATGTCCAAAGAATAGGTTTCTGTAAGATTATCACCAAATAGTTATGTAGTCCTAAAAGTCTACTTGTTTTTTACATTACTTTAGGTATTACAGAGGTTTTGAAAAGTTTTTCTCTGGAAAATCAAAACATCGTTTAATCTTCTGGTTCATTTTCTTTTTCCTGGGCATTTTTCTTCAAAATAGTCCCATTTTAATTACCAACATGGCCTCCAAAGGTAGGACTTGTCTTCAGTTTCACTTAGTGCTGTTGCTGATTGAAAGGTGTAATTCAACAGAGGAGGGAGCACCACATGGGCAGACTGTAAACAGAACAGGCATCTCCAAACACTTGATGCTGTTGAGAAATTCTGAACTCGCCACATTTGGCTTTAATTTCCTGACTATCCTTCCCTCTCATGCCCTGACTATTAATACTGAATTGGAATTAGCCGGCTACCTATTGTGAGTGGGCATTAGAATCAAAAGACTGGTCTGGAGAAGGTTGCTTGTCTTTTATTCTGGTTGCAAAGGCAACTCAGCATTAAGGAATGACAGAAAGAGTAAGAAAATCAGGCAAGGCTGGAAAAATATCGCAAAGATGCTGAGGCCTGCATTACAATTCAACCAAATAGACAGTGGTATCTCCCAGATTTGAAGTTACCCCTGAGAGTTCATCTAGTGAAACTGAAACCATCTGTTCTCTTTAACAAGGATGTATTCAAGAATTGAGGAGCTTGAGTCAGAGAGAGTGACATGCATATTAAAAAGTAATGTACTGATTGAATATTACCAGAATTGAAAATAGCCTTATTCAAGAACATGTGCCAAACAACGCACATGTAAATCACATCTACTGGTAGTCAATGTAAATGTACTGATACTGATTTGAATTCTGAAATTAGACTTGCTTCTACAAGCAGTAGTGAAGTTTGAACCACTTGGAAGCCTGAGAATATGTATAAATAGGCAGGTGTAGAGTAACCTTTTCCCTGTACTCTGGCCAGCAGAGTGAAGTACAGATCTAAATGTTGGAAATGTCTGACTTCAAGTTGCCTGTGAGTGCTTCGTCTATCCCTAGGAGAGTGTGTATTAGGATATAGCCTTTAACTGCAGGGTCATTTACTATTTTTTCTCTAGGACCCCTGACTTATTCAGTATCCAAGATAGATGTGGCTTATTTAACAAGCAGCTCTTGAATATTTTACTCTCCCTTTGCCATTCTGTGTGTACTCCTAGGCTGTATAACATGAATGCTTTTCCAGCCTGCTTGGAAGTTAAAAACCGTAATTTTCTCGGGAGGATTTCTATTGTACTTCTCATTAAATCATAATTCTCAAAAAACTTCCTCACAATATCTGCTTTATATAAACCATGAATGGAGGCAAAAATGGTTGAAATTAAAAACTCTGTCTTTGGGTGCCCGGTTGGTTATGTCTAAATGGTGGGATTGGCATGCTCTACACCAAAGCTTGCCACAGGGTTTCATCCAGACTAGGCAACCCCCTGGAGATCACAGAAGATCCCTCCAGATTGCTTTCCAGATGAGACCTCTTGTCTAAGGAGATATCCAAGTCTTGCCCTGACAGAGAGCCAGGGCATGGCTGGGGTGCACAGCACCTGGATTACAGTGTTACACCATTAGGACACTTTTTTTTTTTTTTTTTTGAGTGACTAGACTTACACACAGCTCCAGATATCCCAGCGTGGCTCCACTAGCTTGTGTTGGAGCTGTGAGTCCACAGAGCTCCTGCAAAACAGATACCAACATCCCAGCCAGCCAGACAGCTGGGAAACCAGAAGCTCACATTTGATAACAATCTGTGAAAAAACGAGCTTCACAAAGGTATATGGGCAACTAAGATGTGGAAAAACAGCTAGCATGATTTCCAAGTTCCTCTTGGCAATGCCTGTAAGCAGCCATCTCCTATTTGGGGCACCTAAGTACTCAGAAATCTGGTCCTAATTGGTTTGCAAGCATTATATATGAATTCTGAAGCAGAAGAAAAATTTTGTTCCTTAAGACAGTGTTGAACTACTCTGACAATAACAGAACACATGAAAAATAGCTCCGGAAGGGTCCTTGATTCTTACTCAGTTCATTCCCTTGCCTCCAGCCTCTCCTCCCTCAGGGCAGGATCAACTACTTCTAAATTATCTCTGGTAGATATTTTTCTGACCTGTTCTTAACACAGAATGGTTGTAAAGCTGAAATATACAATCATTACAAAGAACAGTGAAGTTAAATAAAAGGTTAAAGAGCAGAAGAAAGAAATACATTTCAGGCCCAATCCTGCAGGCACCCTGACTATGAAACACCAAATGATTTTTGTTACAATCTAATGAGTACATGAAGTGTAATCTATACAGTATTCTTTCCTATGAATCTGGTTCAGTAATCCATGGTGTTACACTAGGCTTTGAGTCTGATTCCCAGTGGCTTAAGATTATATAATACTTCATCTATATTAGCCCCTCTATAGATAAGGCTTAGAGATTGCACAGCATTTAAGATACGGACTTCAGAAATAACACGGATACTGTGACTGGAAATTACCTTTCTTTAGTTTAAAGTTGCTAGAGCATGAAGTTTATTTTTACAATCAAGACAACAAGCAAAGGGCTTTAAAACAAAAATCAGAACAGCTGCACAGTAGGGGCTGATTCAGGTTGGGAGGAAAAGAGCCGGATGAGTCTCCTCTACCAGCAATGTTGGGTGTGATGAGGTGTGTGATGAGGGTCAAATACTGGGAGATCAGTCGGACCGCTGAACAACTTTTTCCCCACCCCACCCTATCCAAGGCACCTGGCTCTAGATGTGCTGCAATATCACATCAGTTTTACTTGCAGTGGTTTGGCTGCCTGAAGACACAGATGCTTGCAGGGCACCCAGCTACAAGGTAGTTGTATGTAGCTGAGGATAGCAGCCTGCTGGTGCAGAAGTGCAAAAAATCAGCTAGATGTTAGGATACAAAGACAAGCACTGAAATATTCATAGAAGTAGTAACGAAAGTCACATATTTATCCATACATATGTATAGATACACATACACACACCTGTATGTATTAGTTCTATCTTACTGTCTGCAGGACATAAATAGTGAACATTATTTCTTCCTGCATTTTCATTCTACAAAGTGCCTTTTCTGTTTCTATAGCAACTTCTGTTGTTTGTAACTTGTAGCTCACGCTAAAAATATCCTGATTTAAAAGGGACAAAATTCTAAAAAGTTAGAATAATTGGAAAAGATGGCAATTTTAAAATGAAGTAAAGTCATAGACTACGCTTAATAAGTATCCTGTTCACCATAAGAAGCACTGAATGTAACATCCGTTATGTGACTTAGAAATGGGGCTTTTATTAGTATGTCTCGGGTTCTTTGTTACAATCTGAGTTGCTTCCATTTGAACGACTAGGTAGTGTTCTCCAACAGAAATTTAGCCACTTGGTAATGCATAGAAAAGCGTTCCACCTGTAGACGTACTTGTCTTCCTGCCATGGGATGCCATCTTATAGACTTCAGAGAAATAAGCGCCATTAATGTGCTCCATTCTCATATGAAACCAGATTTTGTGAAGACCAGCTTCAGCAATGGACAGCAAGATAAACTGTGATGGGTACTATTCATTTTTTTCTCCTTTAAATCAGCATTAAGTCTTTTATGGGTCATCCTTCAGCTCCAGGTGATAAAGGTCTGAAACAGTCCCTCCCCTCATCATTAAAACTTTATGAATACATGTGGTTTTTGGATGGCAATTAGTTTTCCTCTCCATGCTGTGTTACTGTAGTTTGGGCAACACAGAATGTTTTACAATGTTATGTATGCGCAGAGAGGCACACATTCAATATAAAAACCATACCATATCCGTGAACTTCTTGGCTGCAGGACTGCACTACAATGAGCAGAGCAGGAGGAATGTCCTTACAGTGGGCTCATGGCCTCCACTGACTTCTCTGCTCTCCTCTCCACACCATGTCCCAGCAGTGGGCTACCTTTGTGAAACAGAAAGGGCTTAGTGTAGGACACGGACAGAGCGGATCCATCCCAGCCTCTGGTCTGTGGCTAAGGACTTCCCTCTGGCAAGGAAGAGGAGAAAGGAATTGCAAGAAAAATGGGCAAACCAAGAGATCAAATTTGTTAATAAGCAACTTCCTGTATGCAACAAAAACAGTAAATGCAAGAGTGACACACTGCAAAACCTCTGCTTTAAAATACACTGAAGGCACTCTGAAATATCTTCATTAATCTTTTTTCTAGCTAGCTGAATACTTGTGGGGACAGAAACTGCACTATATTTGTTCTGAACAGAACATATTGTCAGCAGCCAATAAATTAAACTGTAATAAATGGTGTCTTTTTGCTGCCGTGCAGTTTTGCACAGATATTCCTGCTGGGACTGTTGCATATTTGTGTATGCTTCTCCTTGAACTTACTTGGTTATCTACATCTTTCTCCAGGCTGATGATTTTCAATTATTTCCTTGTTGATCTCTGCATTTTGCCAGGGGAGGTGCCGAAGACATCTTTGCTTCCCTCCATTCCTCATTACATTCTGCAGATCACTTTTCTTTTTCCTCCCCTCTGCTGCTCCCAGCCATCTTTGTCTTTTACAAGTTTGTTGGCTCCTTCTAAGTTATTCATATCCCATTTCACCCTGAACAGATTTTTCTTGCAAGGACGTGTAGTTATGACAAAAGATAAGCAACTGCATGAGCAGTTATCAGAAAGGTTACAAGATTAAGACTTTTGGCAGCCAGGAGACCATTTTCCCTGACTGTCCACTGATTTTCCAAGTAAACTTCCATCATGCGACTTAACTGTGGCAAACTACAGACTAGCTGTCCCTCTTGTCTTTCTTTCCTCCTTCCACAGTTTGCAGACCTTGCTGTCTCTCTACTGTTGTTCTTCTTTAACCCACCAGTCTTACAACAGACAGAATCACAGAATCACAGAATCACAGAATCACAGAATGGTAGGGGTTGGAAGGGACCTCGGTGGGTCATCTAGTCCAACCCTCCTGCCAAAGCAGGGTCACCTACATCAGGCTGCACAGGACCTTGTCCAGGCGGGTCTTGAATATCTCCAGAGAAGGAGACTCCACAACCTCCCTGGGCAGCCTGTTCCAGTGCTCCATCACCCTCAGGGTGAAGAAGTTCTTCCTCATGGTCAGACGGAACTTCCTATGCCTCAGTTTTTGTGATGACTGCCACTTGTCCTGTTGCTGGGCACCACTGAAAAGAGTCTGGCCCCATCCTCCTGACACCCACCCTTCAGATATTTATAAGCATTTATAAGGTCCCCTCTCAGCTTTCTCTTCTTCAGGCTGAACAAGCCCAGCTCCCTCAGCCTTTCCTCGTAGGAGAGATGCTCCAGTCCCCCCATCATCCTCATAGCCCTCCGCTAGACACTCTCCAGTAGCTCCTCATCTTCCTTGAAGTGGGGAGTCCAGAAATGGACACAGTACTCCAGATGAGGAATCACTGGGGCAGAGTAGAGGGGAAGGAGAACATCCCTCGACCTGCTGGCCACACTCTTCTTGATGCATCCCAGGATCCCATTCTTGGCAGCCAGGGCACACTGCTGGCTCATGGTCAACCTGTCGTCCACCAGCACTCCCAGGTTCCTCTCTGGAGAGCTGCTGTCCAGCAGGTCCGCCCCAAGCCTGTACTGATGCATGTGGTTGTTCCTCCCCAGGTGCAGGACCCTGCATTTGCCTTTGTTGAACCTCATCAGGTTCCTCTCTGCCCAACTCTCCAGCCTGTCCAGGTCTTGCTGAATGGCAGCACAGCCTTCCGGTGTATCTACCACACCTCCCAGTTTGGTGTCATCAGCAAACTTGCTGAGGGTACATTCTAACTCTTCATCCAGGTCATTGATGAAGAAGTAGAACAAGACTGGGTCCAGTACTGACCCCTGAGGGACACCACTAGTTACTAGCCTCCAACTAGACTCTGTGCCGCTGATGACAACCCTCTGAGCTCTGCCATTCAGCCAGTTCTCAATCCACCTCACCTACCACTCATCCAGCCCACACTTCCTGAGCTTCCCTAGGAGGATATTATGGGAGACAGTGTCAAAAGCCTTGCTGAAGTCAAGGTAGACAACATCTACAGTTCTCCCCTCATCTACCCAGCCAGTCATGTCATCATAGAAAGCTATCAGATTGGTCAGGCATGATTTCCCCTTGGTGAATCCATGCTGACTACTCCTGATAACCTTCTTTTC
>Ga0065711_1004093_pt1 | contig 30561 bp, 14 predicted proteins | sample Hoacrofraction12_FD_59098 | JGI IMG/M metagenome (GOLD analysis project Ga0065711, IMG submission 59098) | Hoatzin crop microbial communities from Cojedes, Venezuela - Epithelial fraction 12 v2 (version 2) | ecosystem: Host-associated > Birds > Digestive system > Esophagus > Crop | place... | reverse complement strand
GGAAACGGTGACGTTCCCCCTGCTCCAGTGTCCCGAGCTCGTCGCTCTGCCTTCCCAGCAGGGTTCCGTGTCAGCCGCTCCCAAGGCTCACCTCCGAATCAGAACCTGGGTTGCTCAACTCACCAAACTATGTCCCCTCTCGTCCAGCCAGGACTCCACAAACTACCATTCAATTTTAAATGGAATTTCTTTCAAACCATTTTTTCAACCTCATCTCATGGAAAAAAAAATAAGCAGTAGGTGAAATAAATCAAAGAATTAACATACAAGCAGCATTTTCTTCTTTTTCTTCATGAGTAGCCTGCCACATTAGTCTTGGTTATATCTACATGAGATAAGCTGTACTTTATTATTATTACAGTAGAATTCTAAAGCCTCTGTGAAAAGATGAAGGCACCCCTGGCTGAAAAAGTCGAATACCAGGGAGAACTTCGTAAGGGATGGCTTCAGCTCTAAAGAGTTTGGTGTCTTAGGGTTGAAAGAAATGGTGTTAAAGTAGAAATAACTTGCCTACTAACACATAGCCATTCTGCAACAAAGCCAAAAAAAGTCTTCAGATCCTCAGTGCAATATTTCATATTATTGGACCACATTTTTAACCTTTATTCTATTTCAAAACTTGAAGATATTTCAGCTCAAACACAGCAGTCATTTTCATATGCTATGGATAAAGAACATTCTCATAGCGCTTCAGTGAGCACCTTCTGCTAGCATTTCTACTTTTTGAGTGCTTAGAAGTCACATCCCTGAGACATCTCACTTTGTTCAAATTAGTGTAGAAGAAGGAACAGAGAAAAGTGACTAGAGGATGATTTCTTCACAATCTATAGAAAGATTGGGTTAGACCCTGTTAGCCCTTTGATCCTGGAGTAAAGTAACTCTTTATCATTAACGCTATACATGAACGTATTCTATAGCATCTGCCTCTTCAGTTTTTCTCAATGGAACATAAATCCTGACTATATAAATTTATCTGTATCTAGCATTATGATAATAATAATCTCATACAGCTGTACTGAAGAAATTTGCATGAATCAGCTGAATATAAAATAATTACATCAATGCACTATGAGTTAAAAAGAAAAAAATTAAAACTAAGGACAAAGTTATAAGGCTAAATTTTAATAAATATAATACAATTCTTCTAATTTCCTTTCTGCTTTTCTTCCATTGAAACTCATAGGATCATGTTCCTCCATAAACTGAAATTTAGAATTTTGGTCTTACAGAAGAGAAAAAGGCAAAATGTTCCATGATTAATAAATATTGGCTGCACACAAGACCAAGTCCCACTGTCACTTCATAAGAATTCTATGGCCAGACAAGCCCTGCAAAAATTTAAACAGACAAATCAGAAAGCAGTATAAGAAAGAAAATGCAATTGTCTGGATTCATATTCCTGAGAGGATTCACCATGTTAGACCTCACTATTTGCTGAATCTGGTCCTGTGACATACACATTTGAGATGTACATGAATATACGGTTTTTCTGTGTACTAGTGTCATAAGAACTACAATAGATGTCATTAAGAGATTAATTGCAGTGAAGTATGAAATTGCAAATTCCAATTTTGTTCTAAAAATAATCCTTTGAAAAAGATACATGCTTGTGAACCTTTTTCTCTTTTCAAAGTTGTTTGCAATTGCTTCATTTATTGTTACAAATTTTTATAATGTTCTAAAATATTTAGAAGTCCTTGCTATATACCTTCCTGGTTTACCATCATTCATGAAGAAAAATATTGAGGAAGTTGAAAAAGTATTTTACTTTGCCATACTCTAGGCTGAAAAGTGTGCTACAAGTAAGTGTATCAAGCTAATGTTGCTACCATCAATTTAATTCACCAGTAAATCACAGAGGAAATAATATTTTTTTTCCTTATCTTGTAAATCTATATACCCCTGAAACTCAGTATCTGAAATCATATTGATTGTTTTTTGGGAAAATAATTAGTTACACATACATGTTATTCTGTAATTTATTTGTTTCTAGTTTTATATATTGTTTTGAAACATATATCACATCGTTATGTACATACCTGGTATTTAGCTATTACACCACCTAATTATAACAAGTTAGGTTCTAGAGTGTCACAGAACTAGTGAAGTAGCCCACGGAAGTAAAAATTGTTCTTTAGTCTCTGTTTCTTAATAGCAATTCCACCGCCCCTCTTGTCTCCAAAACATCTTCTCCAAAATAGAAGGTAAGAAAGACTAAAATAGATAGGTTCAAATAAATACTGACTTTCAAAAAAAGTTAGCTTCAAGCACTGTAGACATTTATGTTGCATGATATGAAAGTTTCGTGTGTAATATCTAACTTGTGAAATCTGTATTATAAAACCAATACAAACAAAATGTATATTACAAGTCAGCGTTATACATGTGTGACTACTAGCTCAGGTGAGACCAGGAGTGAGCTGTGATCCTCACCCAGGCAAGTCTGCAGAATACTCGGTCTCTGGCAACAGTTTCAGCTATTGGCATTTATTTTAATGAAACGTGTTCTCCTGCTTCTCCAGTAGAAAGTGTGGACATTTTACTCTGCACCTTAAGTAGGATGCCTTGCAGGAAAATAGTGTTAATGAAGGACAACAGAAAGTTGTTCCTGAAAAACAAACAAACAAACAAAAAAAGAAATATTCTTTCCCATTTCTTTTCAGAATTTTTGTTTAGTCATTTTATACCAGAGGAGTTGACAAATGCACCCTTTCTTTGTCAGCTTGCAATCGAGGCAGTATCTACCTCACTCATTTTTTCATCTTTGCATTTCTCTACAGTGATGGATTTGAGCAGTTTTTTCCCTCCTTTTTTTTGGTGCAAAGAATAAAATTGTATTCCTTTTCTTCTTATGAAAGGAGAAGCTGGCAAGCAATTGCCTGTTTGGTCTTGATGTCAGAATGTGAAGAACCTGACACGACTAAATGACAGAAACAAAATAGAATTTCTGAGACACATATTAAAGACTTAAAACACTTATTTTCAGTTGCAAGAAAAGCTATTAAATCAGACTGCAGCTTTTATAGCTGAAGGGCTTGGAGAGTGGAAAGGATGAGAACACTTGCAAGAAAAGGATATTTTATCTGGTGCTCACAAGGCAGACACAAACCCCTACTGAGCCTTATTCTTTATACTTCATTGCACTGTCTTTGGGAATGTCATTTTTGCTATCAAATAGTGTTCAGCATATGCACATTTTAAATCATGTTATTAAATGTTAAACCAAAAAGTAGTGCTTCAGGTAAAGACACGTGACTTTAATCTTTTCTTTAAGATAAAACCAGGAAATAACATGAGTACCATAAGGTTTTTAAGGCCTTTTTTTTTTTTTTTCCCCCTGGCTATTTTCTCTAGTGTATAAACCCCAATGATTTAGGTGACAAATCCTGCTGCATCCTTTATGGGTCAAAAAGTCATTTTTCAACCAAAGTAGCCCAGATGCTGTTCGAATGTGATTTCTGCTACACCATTAGACACATGTAGGAAAGGTAAAACTACGGACCCCAGAGAAGAATATATTCTAAGAAGTCTTCTGCTGAATGTACAATTTGATGTAATCGTCCTTATCACGGCTTTCAAGCATTAGGACTGTACTCAATGGGGATGGAAGACTCAGGCAAGCAGTAGAAATCTCGCTCCTCTAAAATGAATTAGGTGCTTTGGCAGTATTTAAGCAGGATTGAAGCCCATATGATTAAAACTTCAGTCTTTTAAACAGCACTAGGCATTTAGCTCATGAGATACCTAAACTCCACATATACCTCAGTTTTGAATATCAAAGCTGCCTCTGAGCAGACTACGGATGTCTTAGACTGGACATTGAGGAAAAGTAGGCCGGTACTCAGCTGGAATCCAAAGCCAGAGTTTGTCCTGGAAATAACGTAGAGGGGGGAACTTTCAATCTAGTCCCTCATATGGTGAAAATGCATAAACAGATCTTCACCCCTGACATCCAGGTAAGAATCCTAACCACTGCTCTTCGACGTCGTGTTCCTTCTTTTCAGCCATCTAGGAAGAAGCTCTTGCATGTTTGCTTGCTTGTTTGGTTGGTTGTTTTTTGCATGGTGGGACAACTTCAAACGGAAGAGCTGGGAAGCCACTACACCTCAAAATAGATAAGAGCAATTACAGCAGTACCCAAGCAAAAAACAATGGTAGACTGAGCTGTCCTTAAACATGGAAAGGAATTAAACTTAAGCTCTCACATCCTAAGCAGAGAACTGCCCTAGATGACTACTTGCATAATTAGAGCACTGCCAACTTAAAAGAAAAGATTAAGATCTTACTCTTAAAATGCACTTTTTTCTTAAATTTATCTGGTGAGAAAAGTTGAAACCACGTGGTGAAATTTTTCTTGAAGTAGGTGGAGACACCTACTTTTATGATAAGATCATGATCTGCAACTCGACTGTGTATGAAACATTTTCATAGTAAGGTGTTTGCAGTCTTGAGGTGGAGGTTAAGAGATTTTGCCATCTTTTGCATTTCCTTATTGGGTGATGAAGTTAATGTCCATCTAAGCAGTCTGTCTGGCTGTGTGGAATCCCTTCCTGACAAATCTAGCACATTGCAATTCTAGGCACTTAACTCGGGTTTTTAATTCAGTGCTAGGAAACAGATGATCTAATCCTTTTTTTTTTTTTTTAATCTAGCCCATAATGGCTTTCCAAGGTCAGGGAGTAATACCAAGAAACAAATTTTCCTGGGAGTTACAGCCTGAAAAGTTATTTTCATTTACCACTGCAGACAGTTATGCAGCATTACTGCAGTCATGCAGCTGAGAAATTCCACTCAGGATAGGAGCGGATTTTTTTTTCTCAGATTCGTTGAGGTTTTCTCGTTTCCATGGTCTTTGCCACACAGATATTTAGGCTAATATGAGTTAATGAGTGTCTTGCATTCAGGTGTATTACAAGTGCCTCACAGGCTAATTCTCCTTGTTTGTACTTTATCTCTCTTAGGAATAGCTGAAAAGTAGGATTTCCAATTTCATTTTTCCTTTTTTTTCCTGAAAACATAAGAAAAATTACTATGTTAAATGGATTTTAAAGTATCTACTACATGCTGCTGTTGTGTGCTGTAGGGAAGATGGAAGTCCTGAAAAAAGTTCAAGACTTGTTTTTGCAAAGTTGTTGAGTGATTTATGCTTCAATCAAATGCAAGCATGTGTATGGTCAAATATAATATAAACAGGAAAACTCCAGAACATTTTTTTCTATTTCTACTTTTAAAGCTTAAATATTATGTCTCTTATTATTACTAATTATTAGGATTCCTTCTTTTACAGTTTCATGCTTACTTCATTTCTGCTCACCTCACTATATATTGTAGGGATTTAGATGGTACTGTCTTGTCTTCTTTTTTTTACTAGCATACTATTTGTTATGCAAATGCTTATTGTGTTAACACAGCCTGACACATCCACAGAAAGCATAGGTCTGTGAGATGTAATATCTGTGTCAAATTCTCCATCAAGAAATAGAATTATAATACATAAATATAGAAGGTTGTGGTTTGGGTGTTTTTATTAAGGAGATTATTGCATAATATAGAAAAGTATTGACTTAGAAATCATCTTAAGCTATTTTATTAATTCCTGTTATTTTAAATATATAAAGTTTAGGGTACAGTCAGAACTATCTGTAAGGCCAGAAAAGGATGATCCAGAAAACCATTTACGTCCTCAAGTTTTTACACAATTGAAGTAAGAAAGAACGAAGGCATTGGTGGCAATGTGTGTGTATCTGTGTGTGTGCGTGTGCGTGTGCACTCGTGCATACATGTTAGTTCAGAAGGCAGGGAAAGAGAAAAAGATTCTGGACATGACATACATTCAAGGTATGAACATGGACCAGGAGCTTTGGAAGTACTCCCAATCTCAGAGTTTCACAGCCTGTAAGGATTGCTGTCCATCAGAAGTGAAGAATAGATGTAAAGTCACAAAGATATATTGTCAGAAGTATGATAGTAATATATAAGCTAATAGAAATAAATAGTTCTCAACAAATGAGACATACAGAATGGAGCTGCAAAATAACCTATCTGAAGGTACTGTTTCTGGATTCTGCCTATTTCAAATATTTTTTTCTCACATTCTCTCACTTCCTACCATCCTGCAAGAAAGGTAATCAGAAATAATTGTTCTTCTAAGAGAACCACCTTGTCAGGACATCATGGAAGGTAGCTTGGAAGAGATGGTAATTGTGAAAGCAGCAGGAATACTTTTGCCTTGACTTTCTTGGGAGTATTAAACAGTCTAAAACATTAGCATAGGTATATTGATTATGTTCAGTCAGCCAGCATATATGTTTCTTAGTACAGATTACCAGTTCATGGCAAAAAACTTGCAATGTTCTTCCTGTCAAACAAAATGTTAAAAAATACTTTCTTTGAGTGTCTTGGGGTGAATATGTTGTCCTTACGTGTGTTCAGAAATATTTAGAAAAACAGTGGAAACCTTTAAAGAATATTAATGTCGTCTTCTATTCAGCTTATCGTTTCTCAGAAGTATTTTGTACTTATTTCTCTGGCTTTCTCTATAGTATAAAGAAAAGACAACTATGAGAGACTGAATAACATTTGTGATTTTTACTTTTTAAAAAACAGTAACTTTAATGGTTTTTTAATGATTTAAAAAAAAATTTAGACACTTTGCCTAGTATTCAGAAATAACAAACAGCATAGGTATTCTTGTACATTGCTATAAAATTCATATTTGGTCTCAGAAAAAATCAACCTCATAACATCTGTCAGCAATATTGGGTCATTTTGGTCTTTGAAGATATGCAGAAACAATTTCTTCTCCTTACTTTGTATTTTTTTATTTTCCTAGCTTCCATATTTTCTCATGTTCAAACAGAATCATTCAAGAAAATGTCAGCCCAAACTACCTCAAGCTAGCTTGCCACAGTTTTGCCACACAATGCAAAAATGACCAGTTTCCCTTGGCAAAACATAGAATGGCCAAGTTTTACTCACAAATAGTTGAATAAAAATGAAAGAACCAAAATTATATGTTCTACACAACAAACTGAAAATTATATGTGTTGCTGTTTCCAGGCATACAATTAGTTCTGCAAGAAGTCCACTTGTGTTGGTAAATTGTTCGGGCTTCTTAGCTTATCTTGTTTGGCTATATTCATTATTTGTAAATCTCTACTGGGAATTAATAAACTCTTTTCATTAAGCAAGTAATTTACTCATATCTGTTACCTCAATACGTCATCCATGATTATCACCTCAGTAACATTGTTGCTTGCTCTTTCTAAATGACTGAAATATTGACGATAAAATAGGATTTTTTAGCTAAATATATACGTCTATGAGCATTCTGAGACTGCCGACGTTTTCATAAATATCCAAACACCGATGAGCTGTTAATATACTGGTAGTTTATATCAGAGAGATGAAATCTAATCTACAATCCCAATTAAAATTAAGATTCAGCATTTGCAAATGGTGTATGTGCATGTTCGTTTGATAAGATGGGTCACTTCTCAGCTATTGTGATTGCTATGTGCGTAGCTAGGATGCCCAGCGGTTTACTGGTAAGTAGGTAGTATTTCTGTTTTGAAAAATAGTATGAAATGAACATGTAAAGAAGATATTTTTTTTCAACAACGTTGACAGAGAACCCCAGAAGCCAAAGTCTTTCATAAGTATTGGTCACACTTTTCTGACTCCAATCAGCAAAGCCAACAAATATGTACATCAATTTAAGTAAACAAACAGTTTTATTGGTTGCAAAGTGTTTAGCTCCTAAGTAAACACTCTTGTGTTTAAAGCTATGTATTTAAATGCTTTACTTGATCATAAAGTTAACAGTAAACTGATGCTCCCTTTTTAGTCTCCTGAATGCAAAGCCCAAAACATCTGCTATATTTCTTTTCAGTGCTGCCTCCTGTACTACCACTATAAACAGAACTGTCACTTCAGTTCTACAGAGGTACATCTATCAGTGTTTTCTGGTTTTTTATTTGTTTGTTTGTTGGTGGTTTGCTTTATTTTAAGAGAGAGGCTAGTTTTCATTTAAACACAGTAAGTAAAACTGTATGGTGGAAAGAACTGATAGAAAGTCTTACCAGCACTGTAGCTGAAGATAGGATGCAAACGCTCTTCTCTAACAGCATTCTCTGATTTGTTTTGCACACGTGGTTAATTTTCCAATGTTGAAATTCAAGCACCAGGCAAACAGAAAATGTAAATTTCTTGTGTCTTAGTCTGATAGTATTGCCTTTTGTTACAGTGTTTGATTAAAGATTGATAAATTTATATATTAGCCACTTCTGTGCTCTTGCAAATCATAATGTAAATGCAGTGTATAGTGTGAATTGTACATGCATATAGACAGGCTACATAAACACAGTCTGGATTTGTTCTAGGATCAAATCTCAGAACACCATTAAGTTCTCTATTAAATGTGGATTTCTCACACTCTTTGCTCTTCTAGCCATGCTTGACTTGTGGGAAGAGAAGTTAGGCTTAAAATCAAGTATTCTTGTCCCCTTTTCTCCTAGTGGGGTTTAGTGCTTAGTCATTTATGAATGGAAGATTTGAGAGCAAGAACAATGGCTTCTAATGTACTCTTTTGTCAATGAATTAAGGAACATTTAATGAAAGTCTCCAGACCATTTGTCTACATGTCATGTTAAACCACTATAATATTTTCTCTTTGTGACTACAAAATTGAGAATTATTAAACATGCTCTTCAGCTCAGTAATTTTACACAAAAAAAAAAAAATTCCAACATCTTATTTCATGGATGGAATTTATAAAAGTAATGGGGTGGATTATGAATTCCACAGCAGTTGCTTTCTACAATTACCACATTAGAGATTTTAGAATTTCTAGTGTGTCTTGCTGCTAGCTTGACTTCATGGAAGTTGCAAACGTGAAAAAATTATGTCACAAATTTTATGGGTTTTTTCCTCTTCCTTAAAGGTGATCTTTGCTACCTAACCTGCAGCTGCATGGTTACTTCTTTTCTTCTGTTCTTGTTGGTTTGGTTTTTTTTCCCCTCTGTGGATGTTTGAGATTATGTAGGTGTTGTTTACAAACTACTGGTTGATTTTTGTAAAAAAAGAGTCAATAATACTTTACTTCAGCTGTTGCTGTAGCTGTGAATCGAGACATATCAGTACGTCTCCCTTTTTCTTTAAACTTCTTCAACATACGTTGTCCTCTCTGTTTAGCTCATCAGTCAGGATTATAATGATGGCTAGATTATCTGGCATTCTAAATAAATAGTGATTGCAACTCTTTCCTGCCTAAGAATCTTCCGTGTTTCACATTCACTTACATCAGAAGGTGTGGTAATAATGCTGGCAATAAAAATTGTTCATTTTCACAACTTTCTTATAGGCTTTGTAATACTTCTGATGTGTCACATCTATATGTATCAAGTGACTGTAAGTTAATACACAGAAGGACAAAGACGGTTCCCAAGGTAAAAAATGTCCATGTGCAATGTGCACGCGTGCAGGAGGAGCAGACATTCTTTTGATTCTAGAAAGCAGCAAAATGCTGGTAAATGACATTTATACATTAATAGAATCATGCATATGGCCAAACTGACAGCTACTCAAAAAACAAATGCATTTTAGAAGCACTATTTTGATAGTATCTGGACAGCTTTAAGAAGTGTCCTGATTTTTTGCTGTCTGTGTCAGACAACAAGCATATCTAATCTACAGGTGAGGAGTTCTTGTTAGGAGATGCTTTGCTCATTTCTGGTCAACAGAGAAACTTTAAGCTGTATGTAAAAAACTGTGAAGATACTTTATAAGGCCTGAAAAATCAGGCAAAACTAAACTAACTGATCATGTATAGCACGACGAAGGCTGTAAAGGAAAAGAGGTAAAGATTTAAAATACAGATATAAAATACAGTACTATTAAAGAATAAGAGGCACTGTTTAACATGGCATGTAAAGAAATGACTGAAACTAAAGTGATGCATTAGCCATGGTGAGGGAAGTATTAATGCTCTGGACAAGGAAAAAGAGAAGTTGAAGAGAGGAAAATGGATAGATCAGCACTAATTTCACTTTTCTCAATTGCTTGATAACTTTTTTTTTTTTTAAGATTTACATGAGTCTTCAGTGAGAATTTGGACAAGAATAGAATAGCAATCTTATGCTTTACTGGTGGAAAACCCTTTGTATGGCGGAAGGCTAGGAGTTATTTACACTTGCACTTGCAAGAATGAGATGTATAAAAACTTGTTTGTTCAAATGAAGACCAAAATATTATTAGCAAGAGTGAATCAGCAGAACAGAGTTTAAACTGCCATCAGTTATTAAAAAGAACTAAGATATTGTAGATTCATATTATTGGACCTTTTTATAACTTGACAGACCTCATACTCTTACTGGCTGGGGGAAGCTGTGCGGATGCATCCTCAAGCATCCTAACAATTAGTCCCTGCAACATATTCTCTTGCTGCTTATTGCCATGCAAACATCAGAGACACACTTCAGAAGAAACTTTTACAATATTTCTGCTATTCATTAACTAATAGCCTTCATGCCCTCTTTTATTGAACTCCAAAGATCACTAGTGACATGCACACAGAATTGTCATTGTACACTGGGAGAGTTTCCCAAAACTTGTGGAAATAAACCATGCATATATCAATCTCTCCATGCAGAGTATTTCCCTAACCTAAGGCCAATATCTTCACCTGTCTCCAAGATAGAGGATATGCTTATAGAAGACTTAGAGGGCCTTATATTACAGCATTTACAAGAACTCAGTCCGAAAAAGGGGTATGTGCTAGTAACCAGAACACAAAGTTTTTATCTGATATATGCAGTTGAATACCATTGTGCCCAATTACTATGTTATATGAATAGTGGTATGAGTATCACTGATGCCAGGAAGGAAAACGGAAATGTCTGGAGATGAATGACTAGGGGAGCACCTGAAAAATGCCTCTCAGATACAAAGGACACAGGCAGCTAATTTGGAGTCCCACCTAATCTGACCACAGATTCAAGTGTTCCTTGCCCATGGTTCTGCCCAAAACTGAGTGCTCTGTGAAAGCAAAAGTTGTTCTTCTCCATTTTCTTGGCAGGACTATATCTAAGGAAGCAGATGTCAAGGAGAGAGAAGCATATGCAGACTGAATTGATGCTCAGGAGTGCATCACTGTGAGAAGTAACAAGGAATGGCAGACAAGCAAGCTGTTGGGCAGTATAGAAATTTCTTCTCTGAACTAAAAGTGCAATTCCTGAGAGCTCATTAGAAATATTTTCTCTTGGGATTTTCAACAAGAAACAAACTACTTTCCTTTTTACCAACCAGTACCTTCCGATTAGTGACAGTCCATCCTTTTTTTGAGGAGTTCCACACATACCGTGAAAGCATTAGGGAACCCTCAAGACAAGAGTGTAGCTTGTTTACCATTTTATTTCTCTCCCCTGATCCCACAGACTTGGAAAGTTAAATAGATATCTCCTGGTAATATTTGTTCATTGAGCATAAGAAAGTTGTGTACATAATCATAACTTAAAGGTGTGGTGATATTAGTAATTATTGCATAAAGAATCTCCGATTTTTTTCAGCCATTTTTTTCAGTTCATCCCAACAAAACGATGAACCTTTTCACATGTAGAGCTGTGTTCCTTCAACACTGAACCAAATAAATCCAACCCCCAAATCCTTTGAAAAGGAATGTCAGAATAAATCTGTAGTACAAATGAAAGGCATAGGCTAGAGTTGATGTCACTCAACAGTGTTTCCTGGAAGTTTTCACTTGCAAAGTACCATCCTGGGAACATATTAATATAAAGGTTACACTGATATTTGAATTGTTTGGTTGATATTATTCTAACAGATTCAGTGAACAGGAAGTTTAGCTAAGAGTGAAAAATGCTTTACTTGAGGAAAGATTTAAAATAAAGGATGGAAACTAAAAACCTGGTACTGAAAACATTGGTGTTTACACATGAAAAACTGGTATTCAAGTTTCAAGTGCTCTGAGGCCACATGCCCTTCATAATATACGGTTGATGACAGACCATCAAATCTTTGAGATTTGATCCAAGCAGAAGGCTAAAATAGCCCAAATAACAGGTATTGTTTTTAAAAAAGAAATATTCTGACTATGTTCATGGCAGCAAGGCTAAATTTGCAGAACTTTACTGTTACCATAAGCCAGAGCAATTTAGAAGAGCCCTCAAGCTATTCGAACACTACGCATTGTGGAAGACTCTCATGGCACAGTACTGTAATGATGGCAGTGCAAATGAGGGTTTTAAGGCAATTCTGTGCTTCCTCCTGAGAAGTCTCAGGCTTGATAGTAGGGATGCGTTCAACAACAGTGCTCACAGATGGTTGATTTCTGCACAGTGAACACTGGTCAATTCAACACTAAAGAATACATGTTACATGAAGCAAGCAAATAGGACTAGAAGAAGCACTCATCCTTGGTCTCTGTAGGAAGTCTAAACGACAATGATAAGCTGGTACTATTAAACAAAATTGAGCTTCAGTTTCATAAAAGATAGGATGTGTCACTGAGTCTGTTCGAGATTGCCTCTTCTGAGAGATCTTCACTGAAGCATTGGAAGAGGTGTCACCAGTCGGAAGATAAATTTCTTGTCAGAGGGAAAATGGAAGGACATAAAATGTAACATAATACTAATAAAATCCATTTAACATGACTGTCCTGTAAAACAGTAAGTAAAGCAAACTGAAAAAATGAGAAGTCATGCAGTCTTTTGTTACTGATACATTGGACAGTGAGGAAGTACAGGGACTACAAGCCCCATAAATAGGCTTCTCCCATAGTCAGATTTAATGCAGTTAATTTACTTGTTACTCTTCTGCCCTTAATTTGGACCTTAATAAAAAAAGTCATCATTTTTTTTAAAGACAAGTTCAATATAAGAAGAAAATTTTACATTTTTTTTCAGCACATTTAATCCAGAATTAAACTATGGGTATTGGGATAGCGAATAAGCGTAAGATAATATGTTTGGGGTTTTTTTAATAAGATGAGCAAATCTTCATGATGGACAGAGTAAGTTCATCTAAATTACTTTCTTCTCAGAAACTTTAGAAGGTTTCCAGAAGTCAGAAGTAAAAATGAACAATAAAAATATATTTGCAGCCATAGTAAACAATCCGTTACCTAGTAAATTTGGCTGTTGAAACTGCGTTTATGTCAATTGTCTTTCAGACAAAGGAACAGGACCGACTCACCCTCTATGACCTCAAAGATTTTTCTGACGGAAGATGAGAGCAGATGTAGAGCTCTTATCTGTAGAGCACAAGTCAGGGTAGGTCCCAAAACGCCATTCATACAGGACTGGTCTTGCTCAAAGATGTCCTCCCTCGACAGAAGTTCAACTACAGGTCTCTAAAGCTTCAGGCAGGAGGCTGGCTCACAACCAGGGAATAAGACTACCTGCACCTGACCACACGCATGTGCCTGTGCAATTTAAGACAAGCAGTACAAACAACTGTGCAGGCTGGTAGTTTGTAAAGGACAACTCTGTGAGGAATTGCGAAACAAATTTGCTCACAGTCAGGGAGGAAATCCTTGAAGAAATATTAACAGAGCTTTCCAGTTCCTGGCAAATTGCCATTTTCGCTGTTGTTCTTAAAGAAAGGGCTTTGTGATTAGTAGCAACCAACTCCTAGCTTAACCTTATGCTATTAACAGAAAATGTAAAAAAGGCAGCTTCCAGAGCCTAGAACTCAACTACAAGAAACTGGAAGTTTTCATAAACATTTAACGATAATGATGAAGATCTTACCAAATTTATGAGACATTCTGAGCTACCCAGGGTAGTGTTTTTGCATAAAAAAGACACTGGTTTTGCTCTAGTTTGAAATCTGAAACTAACATTTACACAAGAAGAACACTTGCGCTGTGTAGTTTTCTAGCTCTGGTTCCAAACAAGGATGTAAAACCATGCTCTTAATACTTGAACTAAAAAGGAAACTAATCCTCCCCTTACTGACTTCAATAGAATTAAAACATGTAACAAAGACAACTGGAAGGAAACTCGGATCTTGTAGTTGTACAATCAGGTAACTTTTTCCTTCTTTAGTGCATATTGATTAGTCAAAACATTCCTTTAAAAATACTCAGTAAAGTAATACTTGTGAATATTTTGGTTTTTCAATATGTTCAATGAGAAATTAAAGTGCAGAATGTGAAAAAACTGCAGGCCTAATTAAGAAGTCAAATTGTAATGAAATTAAGAGAACCCGTGAAAATTAAGTAAAAGTATACTTGGAAAAGAAATAAAATTTTACTTCACAGAAACAGCATAAAAGATCAGGCTATATAATTTACCAAGCTTTTAGATGATTAGTGTGGTGCATCTCAGAATCTCATGCTATTATTTGCATCATCCTTGTACAACAGGATGTACGCAGTGCAGTGAAATTACTTCCATATTAGTAACCCAAGAAACAAAGGCAAGTCTGTAGTACCAGCCTATCTATCTATGCTTCTATCAAATAAGTGCTACAAAATTATTAATCTCATTCATAAAACACCTCTTGAGTTCAAATGAAACAGTAGACTAATGGTAAGCTCTCCTAAAACATCACATATTTTCCTTACTTCTTACACATTTGATGATGCATTACAGTATATTCATTCAGTATGAAAGAATCTTGCAAGTCTGATTAGCAAGCTGCTAAACATGTTGGGTGAGAAAAGATGTGTACAGAAATCTTTTTGTCATCTATATTAAAACTATTTTTTATCAAATACTAAATTGATATCTTAATAGTGTGTGCTAGTTTATATTTATAAACAAAGTATATGCCATGTCAGATGATTATATCCGTAGATGTGTGACTGATGATGAAAATTTTTCCTAGACTCTCACATTGATCAAAGGGATTGGTGTAATGTGCATCTCCTCTAGAAAACCTAAAATATTTGTAGCCATCACATGGAAAAATGCAGAGATTAATCTGTGGATAAACAGAAAGTGCAAGAACTACTTATTACAACTTCAGTCTGAGTCTACAGAAATTTTGTCTCCTGTATATTTCATGATGTAGATTTTAATAAGTGGTTTGGAAAATTACATTTCAAAGTATTCTGTTTTGATTTATTATCTCTAATGCTGGTTTATGTACAGATACAATGCTCCAGAAGATTAAAATTGATAAAAACTGTAGTCAGGAACCAGCTATGGAGTTTAGGTATTAAATAGATTCTTAGATTAACAGAAACAGTGTGACACTGAAAATTCATAGGCTTTGCACATTAAACCTCTGTGTGCCCTTTATAAATACTTTATGTGCTGAAGAAAAAGTAAAAACCAACAAGAATTTGATGAATGTTCTTGGAATGAGTTAAACCTTTTATTAGTGAAGTGTAATTGCTTTTACTATCGGATTCCTCAACACTTTATGCATGATTCTTTCTTGAAAAAAAAGGGCAAAATACAGCAGGACCTCTGATTCAAAACTGCTTACCTCTATGCTCAATAAGAGAAAAAAACAGAAAAATGCTGCAACAGGGTTTTATCAGAGTAGTTGTAAAAAGAGCACTGATTTGTCTTTAAGATTGCATAGTAAGTTTATGTGTTAGGAAATTAATTGATAGTCCTGATTATCCATGGTATTCTGTCCCATTAGGTAAAGCCTTTGCTTTGCCTATTCCAAGTTTTAACAGGCAAAATGTAATACTCAGGAAGAAAGGTAACATGATTATGAGGAGGAAATTAATAGCTGAATAAACTGAATTTAATTTCATGGGTGGATACTCTAAGAACAATTCTATTTTTACTCAAAAATTCCACTTCCTGAAATGCGTCCTTTTGTTTTTACAGGGGGGAAATAAAAAACTTTAAAGTCATCTTTACACAGTGTAGAAAATCATTCCAGCAGCAGTTCGGTGGACAGAGTTAGAAGTCTGTAAGCATTTCCATTATAAACTTGTATTTTCTAAGGTTTATAACTTAGCTTTAAAATTCCTCCCAGACAGGAATTTGACACGAAAGTTCTCACAATCAAGTATTGAATTTTTAATATACTTATATAGGGAATATACTTCGAAGTGAACATTACTTTTGGAAGAAAGTTATTGAAAAAAATAAAGAATTTTAATGCAATATGCAGTGAATCTTACCTAAAAACTTGCAGTTATTTAAGTCTTATTCGCCCATATGACTACATTACCTCTTTCTCTCTCAATTTTTTGCTCCAAAATTTTTGTTTTCTCTTTAATTATTCTTATATTCTCTGTTCAGGAATGAGTTTTGATTGAAAGATGAATGAAGAACCAGGAGGTCTGACATGGTCCTTTAACTCCTGAATTTGGGTGTATGAAAGGCTATTTAGGATATCATTGGACAGCCAATGTTCTCCTGAGCTTGTAGGAAGTTCAATGATTTCAGAAACTGTCTTGTTCCTCACAAATCAAACCTGAGTGCTGTCAACATTTTCCAGGAAACAGCTAGCAGCTATTCAAGAATAGCAAATCGAATATGCCATCTACCCATGTGGGTGAGATATTGGTTTGTGTCACTGTTACATAGCTGATGGGAGATACAGAGTATGGGTCAATTGCCTGCTTACAAGACTTTTAGTTATAAAATGAAGTAGAAAATGTTACTGAAAATGTCTACTAACATTTAAAATATTTGGGGTATAATCATATTGATCAACAGCTTCAAAATATAACATGATACAATTCATTATGGTTTAATTCATATTGTAAGGAAGCATAGAAAACTTGTTCATCCAAGAATCAATTCAAATTAAAAGACTGAATCAAAACCTAGAATCCAAAATCCTTGAAGCCTGCTTATTAGGTTAGAAACCCTAGCTTAAATCCAAGCTTAAATGAGAAATAGAGTTCGTAGTCTAGGTACATTCCTAATCATAAGGATTATGATTTTCTTTCTCATGGCTTTTTGATTTTATGGCCATTCTGTGTCTTCGTAAGTAGGAATATTCTCACATAAGCAAAAAAATCTTTATCGTTTTCCTGACTTATTTTAAGTACGGTTATGTTTATAGACTTGCAATCTCCCAGTCATTGACAAAAGGTCATTTGATGATGATATTGCAGTGATCCATACTAATTTATGCACATTATGAATTAGGATTTTTTCTTAAATGAACTTTGTTGTGCACATCTGTCATGTTTAGGGACACTAAAAACAAAAGAACTACAAGCCTATTAAAAATACCTACTTTGAGTAAGGGACTTTTGATGTTTGAAGAGAAGTGTTAATTGTTTCTTCTGATAAAAAATAAAGTTTCTTCCTTTTCCTAATAAAATCTGATAAATTAATTAATTTTCACCTCAAAGCACCTAGATGAGCGATTTCTTAATAAAATTGCACTGATAGCACAATTTAATGTTACTCATCTCTTGAAATAAAATGCTAATGAAAAAATTAGAATCTGTTGCACAAATTTATAATACTATCAGATTATTAGAAGAATTAGATTTACAATCAGATAATTAGAAGGGTAAGTAGCGAAAATTTTGCTGCAGTTAAGGTAAAAGTAAAATTATTATGAAAGATTCCCATCATTTAAAGCAAAAAAAAAAGTAACAGCAAAGAAAAAGAACAGAATATAAATCATCTTCATTACTTCCTTTCACGTAAAACTGAGCAGATGTTAGCTCTTTCTGGAGTTAAGCTACCATTAAGTATTTACAGGACTATTCATGTCGCACAAATTACGTACAGGATATTAAATCCTTTTTTAAGTGGCAGCACTACTTGCACCACAATGACCTTGTTTGTTGGTGGGTTCCTCAAAGGTTTACTTTAAAAAAAAATTCAATTTAGTGTTTATATTCAAGGTGATCATGAGTCATAATCTGTCTGATCACTGTCAGATAATGTGTATTACAACATATTTATGGTGTGGAGAAACAGCAGGCTGTAGTTGTATTGTGTGAAATAGGGAAAATGTTTTTTTTCCACGAATTTTAAAGACTGCAGAAATTAAGTAATTTACTATTAAAAACAAATTCCATTGAATTGAGTTCTATGGAGATGTTACTTGTTTACTCTTTTGAAATGATGAGGAGAACCAGGGAATGTAAACTGATCACGACCTTATCTCTGTTAGAAAATTATTTATGATGCTGAAGGAAGTATAAAAGGTAAGCCAAATAGTAAGCCAAACAAAAACGTATCTTGCAGTTCTGAAGTACACATTGGATGTCTTCCTTTATCTAAATGTGTTTTCACCTCTCCATCACTGTCTGATACTTGTGAAGGTGAAAATATCCTGGTATGATCATATCTGCAGCCCAAAATGGATATAATAATTGCAGACCTAAGAAGACATTCACCTGAACCTTGGACCATTGATCTGAAGTGAACCTGAATATTTTTTCCTCAAACACACAGATTTACTGGAAAAGACTATTTTTCTTTTATTGTTTCATTTTCCAGTTCATATGGTTCACTAATATTGAAATGGTTTAGCTATTAGCCCTTAGCCAGAAATTAGCTAATACATTAGCCATAAACTCAATACAAAAGATATTAAATAGTACAGCAAAATAAGAATAAAGTTCCAACTTCAGTAAATTAAAGCTAAAATTTCAAATTTCAGCATCTCATGACTAGGTACTACCAGTTTCTAAAATACTGTAATAGTGTAAGGAGTAGAACAGCTTATCATTATTTTGATTTTGGGGTCCATTTATTTCATGCTGGAACTGAACCTTAATGAACCTTGAATGCACTGTCAGTCTTTCACAGCCGGTGGCATTTTGACCCTTCCATACAACTCCACATCATATTTTCTGAAGCAAGTATCTGACGCTACTCATGGAAGTTTTAAACAATGTTATAAAAAGAGATATTGAACAATTTCTTACATCATGAATGCAAAAAGATGTCTACATTAAAAAAAAAAAAAAGGCAAAACCCCAAGGCCTTTTAGTAAAGAAGTAAGAAGCTGAAACTTACTTACGGATCTTATCTCTGAGCATAAAACTGGTAATACTGATACCATGACAGCACAGATAAGTTTTCTGCTTTGCAGAAAGCGGATTTAGATTTAGGTGGTATGAATTGAATCTATGCTGATTGGCCAACTTCAAAAAACAAAAGAAAAATGGGCAATGAGATGTTTTCACCCATTTGGCTGGAGTGAACCTATGCGCAGTGTTCCATTCTAGCAGAGTGCCTAACTGTGGAAATTGTTCAAACAGTCATTCTCCTTGGCTTGCCAAAAGGGGATTACGAGCTGAAGTCAGTGTTGCAGGAAATGTCACCTGCCCTTCTGAAAGGCTAACAACACGTCAAAAAAGGTCTTTTGTTCATCTAAAAAAATGACTGTACCATAGCTATTATTCCTTATTTAAGCTAAGTAAATTACTTATGAAATATTTCACTGTAATTATTTTATTTTAATTTCTGCTAGATTAGCTTGTAAGTAAAGGGAATGTAGTGAACTGCCTTTCAGTTTGTGCTCACAAACAAAGCCTTGTGAAAGCAGGCTAAAGGAAATGAAATGATAATTAATGAGGTTGTAAGCAGTTTATTGTGACAGGGGTTGTTGCTTAGTGTAGAAGGAGTTTTTAACAGAAATTAAAGTTTTGACTACTTCTTTAGTCATTTTGCTTCAAAACAACAACGAAAAACAGTAAAAAGCAAAACTAGGGAAAATAATCATTCTCATATCCCATATTAATGCACTGTGCTTTAAACTAATGGCAGCAAGCCCATGAAACAGGCACAGTGGGGGTGCTTTGTGTCTGCTTATTTGCTCTTCTCTTGTTTTAATCACCTCTCAAGAGACACGGGCAATAAATACAGTCCGTGATGGGAACATTTTATCACACCATTGAAAGAAAGTTCTGTCCCCCTGGGACACTCCCTAACTTGTGCGTATGAGTATGGTGATAATGTCACTTCTAGCAAAATTACAATTAATTATGTATAGCTGTTTGTTATTTAAAAAGACCAGGGAGACTGAGATTTACACAATAATATATCTTCAAAAGCTGTTTCCCCTGCCTCTTCTAACACTAACTTTCAGGGAACACTACGATGCCACAAACCATAAAGGCAATGCAAATGACAGGTCGGACAAAAAAAATACACTTTATCATTTAGGCTTCAATACTGATGTACAAGGTGCGCCTGACAGTTTCCATTCAGAAAATCATCCTTATTTAGAAAATCCAGTCCAACAAGAGCTGGAGTTTTGCTGAACACGGTGAGGCTAATGCTTGTACTTACAGGCTTGCCTGGACACAGCAGTGAAGTCTTCAGCACAGCAAGCCAGATGGTGCGCTTCACACTGACTTGCCCTTTCTTTTAATACATTTACTACAAAGCCTAGCAGAATTGGAAAGCAGTATTTGTCGGAAATTTTACTCCTTTTTTCTGCCTTTTGATGTTTTAAAAGCTTGATTCAAAGCTTATTGAAGCCAACGGGAACACGCAGTGGCTAAGTTATCGAACAAGTTTTGGAAGTGTTGAATGCCTTTGACTCTTAGAGCGTTTGGGCATCAGCAGTGTCACTGAAAGCTGTTCAGATCAATGCAGGCATCATCCTTGTGTATTATCAGAGCCGCTGTTCGTAATATTTAATGCAGACACCTATTAACAACTTTTGGTTTACCTACAAACACTCCCGCATACATCAAATGCACCCCTCGCAGCATGCGACGCATAGGCTAGGGGAGTATCTCCTGCAACCATGAGCTGTAACAACCCGGGCTGGGGGACAGCCAGGCTGTGAGCATTCCCAGCGAGCCGCGCAAGCCTCTGCACTCCCCAGCCCGCTTTCATCCTCCTTCACCTCAGGGTCCAGATGTGGGAGGCAGCAACGCGATGGAAGTTCAAAGCAGCAGCCCACGGAACGGGCTCATCCAGGCTCCTCGACGGGGAGACCCCGGTTGACAGAGCCCCTTCCCCATCTGCAGCGCAGCACAGCAGCGTCTCCTCCCCACGCCGCCTTGATGGGCCAGGTGCAGCAGGCGGGCAGATTGCGAGCCCCCATCAACAAGCTGGATCTGGTAAAGGAGATGGTGGAAAGCCAAAGATCAAAGGATGCGAGGTGTGGCGGCAGCTCTTGGCTCTAAGCCTCGACTGCTGCAGCTTCTTGCTACCACAAGCCAAACCTGGATGTGCAGATCATAGGTGTGCTTGGTTTGGGGGAATTAGGAGGCTCCAGTGCCTCTGTGCTCAAGATCCCGTACACACCAGGGGAAAAGGGCTGGGAAAAGGAAGAGGAGGCGATGTAAGGATTGTGGGTCATGGACTAGGAGGTGGGTGATGTCTGTCAGAGGAAGAACTGAGGGGCTGCAGCCCTGCATCTCTCCTTGCATGCTGGGGCGGGAAGAACACTGCAAGGTGGCATGAAGCTCACTGGGGTTGGCCATGCAGCCAATATAGGTGCTAGGGACGGGAAATGCTCAAAAGAGGTTTAGAAATCTGAGCCAAAGACCTGCTCGCTTCTTGAATGATATTTTATGGTCCTGAGTGAATCAGGAGTGTGTTAGTCTCACTGTTTCCCTGCCAGCACATATCGCATTACTTTATTTAGCCTCTGTTTTCAGTAAACATAAGCTACTCTTGTGTTAAAAATAAGATAAATCTCAGAAAGTGTTTTATTTTCAGGTAAGAAAGTTCAATATTTGCTGGCAATGTCATAAGAAGTGGATTTTGCAATCTATTGACACTCCAGTTCCTCCAGAACCCATCACTTGCAAAGCACAATAATGAATGTATTGGAACTTTTAAAACATGAAATCAAAGTGTTTTTCTAGCAAACAAAGATGGCTTGAATGGAAATTTTTTGCTCTAGCTTTTCCTCTTCATGCTGTTCAAATATAGAAGCCCTGTTTAACCCATTTCATAAACAACAGTGAGTATTTGAAAGAAAAATAAGTTTTTGGTCAAAGAAGTAACAAAGACAACACCGAAAAAATATTTAAGTATGGCAGTAATTTCCACGACAAATAACCTCAAATGTACACATGACAAAGCGTGTCTTCTCTGGATAGAAAAATTCAAAGCAATTTTTTTTAAAAAAAGAAGACAAAAACCTTGGCATGCAACTTTTAAAAGCTCAAAACCACTTCAGCGCTTGTAAATAAATAAATATATAAATAAATACAAGTTTTGTAGTTCTGAAGCATACAGAAGGCTCATGTATCAGGATGAAAATGTTAAGACTTTTTAAATTGGGCTTTTTCTGAGGCAATACATTTCTTTTATTTCCTATTCTCTTTTTTTTAGTGAATGCTATTACTTTGAAATTCTCCTGGCATTTTGCAAACAATAAAAAAGGCAAACAATGTTCTTTTCTGTAAATTGTTCCTGTCTATCCCTCTGTGTGCTTGCTTTAACGGAATATGTAACTACTTCCACCCTGCTTCTTTTCAGTTCAATAATTGTTACATTTGCAGGCAAATAAAGTCACAGAAATTTCCATACAGGCACAGGACTAATGCTGCTCAAAGCATGCTTCAGACTTTTTCCTTTCGTTTCATGCTTTATCCTTTTTTCCTTCAGGGAAACATTAGACACTCTCACAGACTGAAGCCAAAGCTGCAATGAACCTTCCTCTGGCTTTGATAAAATTAGCAATGTATTCTTTAATTAATCACAGCAATCACTTAATAGTAAGGCTACTTGTCTTTTCTCTAGGTGGTATCCTAACCTATCTTACAAATTAACTTCTAAGTTATGAACCAATTCCATTGTTAATAATATTTCTCTCGTTTAGCAACAAAAATTAGAATGACCCAAAACTAACCTTATTTATTATTTTTCAAGGAAAATATCTGAAAATGTCCTTCATGATTTGAACCAGTCAGTAAAGATGCTTGCTCTCTGTAGGCAGTGTGGTAAGTATAGTTAATTTTCCAAAGGAGTCTTTGTAACTTCTAGGACAACTTCTCTCAGGAGAAACCATTCAATTCACTGTCAGTACAAGTTTCTGCTAACTCCAGAGCAGCCATATTACTCTGTCTCCATTTAACAGATTCTTAAGCTGTCTTGTTTCATGAGCAAATCAACATCTAGGCTGATCACTAGCCCCTTGCATGAGGTTAGCTTTTCACCGAGACTGTGTTACTGATGGTAACAGACGTAACCAGCTTTCTGGCATCCCTGCCTCCCTTTCTAGAAATGTATACTATTTTCCATTTTATTCCCCTAAAACAAAACTTCAATAATAAATGTACATCCCATGGAACTTTCTACATTTTCAACTTTCTTGTTTCTGCAAAGACCAGATACAAGTAAAAGAGGAAATAGAAAATTCTGTGCAGAGTTTTCCTGTTTTCTGTAGAGTTCTAGTAAATATGCTGCTGTCACCTAGCAACTTTATTTTCTCTCCTTTTGGTATTGGAATGTCAATATGTGGAGAATGGTAAACTATCAGCCAGCTCTCCTTGAAATAAATCTTCAAGAAATCCTCCATGAAACTGACTTAATTCTGTCTCCATGAAAATAACTCAGCAGTTTGCTGAAATCAGGTAATGTTTTTCAGCTGGTGTTTCAGGTGAGCTTGAAGGTCTGAATTCTCTACTACTGAAGGCATTTTCCACAGCAGAGGGTTCTTTTGGACCCAGTTTCAGAAAAGTATTTAAGGAGTGCTGAAGAACATCTGTGAGAGGTAAACACAGATGTTCTTCACCACTCCTTAAATACTGAATGTGTGTACCATAAGTACCTGTTTAAACTGAATATAGCCTATTATAATATAATACATAATGTGTTATAATTTCATATATAATATAATATTATAGTATATTCATTGTTATATATAAAATAATATTTATTTTAAAATAGTAAATATTTATTAGACTAGTAATATTTAAAGGACTTTCTGAGCAACTATCATTGCTTATCCTGGTAAGAAAAAACAAGGCATATTACTTCCACAAAACACATCATTCTGAAAAAAAGGAAAAAAATAATTGCTATTATTTCTATATTTGTTTGGTTTTACTTTTCAGTCAGAGACAAACAAAAAAGGAGACTAAAAAAAAAATAGAAACTTAACCATACCACTTTAGCATAGAGAAGCAACTACTCAGCATTTGAGCAATGTTAGTATGCAATTGTAATAAAATAAGATAAATCAATACTTTGCAGCTAGATGTAACACAGATAAATAAGGATGCAAGGTTTGAAAGGATGTAGAGTTAGGTAGAAAGAAAGAGAGGAGAAAAACGGGCTACATGAGAAAAATACCTTTTGTACCCTTCCTCAGTTGTCTGAAAAGATGTAACTTCCATTATTGCAAACTCTTATAGTCATACAAAGCGTGTTAATACCAGCAAGTCTTGAAATATTCTATAATCTAAAATAATGTATGTGTGTGTATGAAATTAAAAATAAAATTCAAAATATAATTTCAATAATCATAGTAATTCACAACACTTCCTAACTGAAGATCTCCAGTCCTGTTCTTCCTTTCTAATCAAGTACTTGTAGTCTGTCAGGATCTGGTTTTGGGTGTAAACCTCCATCATTACTGAATTATCGTTCTACTATTCCAAATACTTCATTTCTCTCTAAGTACAATCTACTATTTTAGCAATGTCAGACCCAGCTCAAATGGCTTTGACATTAATTTCCCAGGAGTAGTTATTTCTACTGAGTTTGAATTCTAGCTGCTACTGGAGACTTCTTATATTTTAATATCTATTTTTGGGGCCTTTTTAATGGCAGTGCTTCTGATAGAGTTGGCCTCTGAAGAGCCAGGATACTTATAACTTTCTTAGAAAGACAGTAACGCAAAGGAATTTACCTTGTGTTAAAATTCACACCATCCCCTCTTACAGCCTTACCCTGTAAGAGTAATGGTATGGCTTCTTAATTCTTCAGCATTTACTAATCCTTGTGCGAGTTCAAGACAATACAAAATGTGCAAAACCTGGGAAATATGACTGTCCCTGTCTGAATGAGTATATGGTTTGAACAAAAGATTTGATAAGGACAGACTGGCAAGAAGAATCACAGAATCACAGAACGTTAGGGGTTGGACGGGACCTCTGTGGGTCATCTAGTCCAAACANCCTGCCGAAGCAGAGTCACCTACAGCAGACTGCACAGGACCGCATCTAGGTGGGTCTTCAATATCTCCAGAGAGGGAGACTCCACAACCTCCCTGGGCAGCCTGTTCCAGGGCTCCATCACCCTCAGAGTGAAGAAGTTCTTGCTCATGTTCAGGCGGAACTTCCTGTGCTTCAGTTTGTGCCCGTTGCCCCTTGTCCTGTCCCTGGGCACCACTGAAAAGAGTCTGGCCCCATCCTCCTGACACCCACCCTTCAGATATTTATAAGCACTTAGAAGGTCCCCTCGCAGCCTTCTCTTCTTCAGGCTGAACAAGCCCAGCTCCCTCAGCCTCTCTTCGTAGGAGAGATGCTCCAGTCCCCTCACCATCCTCGTAACCCTTCGCTGGACTCTCTCCAGTAGCTCCTCATCTTTCTTGAACTAGGGAGCCCAGAACTGGACACAGGACTCCAGATGGAGCCTCACTAGGGCAGACTAGAGGGGAAGGAGAACCTCCCCCTTGACCTGCTGGCCACACTCTTCTTAATGCATCCCAGGATCCCATTGGCCTTCCTGGCAACCAGGGCACACTGCTGGCTCATGGTCAACTTGTCGTCCACCAGGACACCCAGGTCTCTTTCCACAGAACTGCTCTCCAGCAGGTCCATCCCAAGCCTGTACTGATGCATGGGGTTGTTTCTCCCTAGGTGCAGGACCCTGCACTTGCCCTTGTTGAATTTTATCAGGCTCCTCTCTGCCCAACTTTCCAGCCTGTCCAGGTCTCACTGAATGGCAGCACAGCCTTCTGGTGTATCCACCACCCCTCCCAGTCTTGTGTCATCAGGAAACTTGCTGAGGGCACACTCTTAACTCTTCATCCAGGTCGTTGATGAAGAAGTTGAACAAGACTGGGCCGAGTACTGACCCCTGGGGGACACCACTTGTTACTGGCCTCCAAGTAGACTCTGTGCCGCTGATGACAACCCTCTGAGCTGTGCCATTCAGCCCGTTCTCCATCCACCTCACCGACCAATCATCCAGCCCACACTTTCTGAGCTTGTCTATGAGGAAGTTATGGGAGACAGTGTCAAAAGCCTTGCTGAAGTCGAGGTAGACAACATCCACTGCTCTCCCCTCATCTACCCAGCCAGTCATGCCATTGTACAAAGCTATCAGATTGGTCAAGCATGATTTCCCCTTGGTGAATCCATGCTGACTACGCCTGACAACCTTCTTTTCCTCCACTTGCTTGATGATGACCTTTAGAATGAGCTGCTGCATCACCTTTCCCGGAATTTGAGGGAAAACTTTAAGATGGAGAAACATTAAGAAGATTAGCTTCGGTTTTGTTCCACGACCTAAATGATCAGGTGGAGCATTTAATGTGTGCTCCTGAACTCTGCCTTCTAGTTTTACTTCATCCATAAGAGATCCAGTCTGCGTGTTTCAAGACTCCACCACACCAGCAGCCAAAGAACAGTAAGCAGATATGACTGGGACATTCACTTCCAGTGCATTCCTGAGTCTGAAAAGCAATGTAATTGTAGATTGGCTTCCAGAGATAAAGAAAATGTGTGCCTGCCTTATACCAAAACAAAGAAAAGGTGTGAATGTCCACCAAAATATCGAGTGTTCACTCCAATTCTACTATTCTATGCTTTTCTTTCTAAACCAGTGGAATAAGGAAGAGGCATGATTTTTGTCTTATCTCCATGCAGTTTTCTATTCTGTCAAGATCTCATCCTGATTATTTTTCTTTTTTGCGAGAATTTTCTCAATTTTTCTACTCTTAAAACTTTAGATAATAAACAGAGATCTGATACTTTTTTCTTTGATTTTCCTTATAAATGACACATCTGGTAAGTATGTTTAAGTGTTAACACCTGGTCCAGTGTGCAAAGTTATAGAATGATAATAAGATTATAGGAACAATTAACTAAAACATTTATGTTATACAGACAGATCAGAAATATTCAAGTTTTTTAAACACATTGCCCATGCTTTATTCAGGAACGTCCCAAAAGGCCCAGTAGGTTTTTCACTGTAATTAACACAAAGTATGGAAGCATGTCAGACAAGAGTCAAGGGAATTCTGTGACAAGCTAAAGCATCATTCACGAGACCAAGGTGCCTTAGTAAAATTAAAATATCAAGGATGTGACAGCAGACATGGTGACTGACTCTTGCAGCTTCTGTAGTTCTGTATGGCAGTAAATCACAACATACACAGTGACATAAACAATTAGAGAAACTTAAATATATAGCAAGCCTTTAGACCAGGGCTGATATTATAAGTGCCTTCATAACTAAGAGATAAACACATAGTTGGTTCCATAATTTGCATATCCAGTTAAGCAATGAAGACTGATGATATACTTGTATTTTAGTCAGCTGTCTACTCTTGGGAGATAATTTTAAAGGATTATGAGATGTTTTTTGTGACTTTTGGTACTGATTTTGTATATGCAAGTAGTGAGATGTTGGAACTCCCTTGGAGGCATGTTCACTAAAAAAGCTTGAGTGGATTTAAAGTAAACTATAATCAAAATAGTAGAGCACATTTGTGTGGAACAATAAATATCTATTTCCAAACAAGGAGAATAATTAGACATGAAAATACAGATGACCCTCAAGGAAAAAAACAAAAACTTGCATTTTAGCCAAAGATACTAAGGTCCAGAAAAAAGCCCTGAATTTGATATTATTTACAGACATTTTCTGAAAAATCTGGAAGCGGACCCTGCAATTTATAGAATAAGGAAGCTTAAAAGCCCATGGAAAAAATGAACATAAACAAGTGAAAAAAAGCTTGGATAAGGACTGAATTCACATGTACAAAGACAGAAGATATTACTATATACAGCCTGTAAAAATGCCAGATATAGTTTTACCACCTGCACACAAAACCTGGGAAGACTGATCTCCCATCAACGTGCAGTTTAAGACAGTTTCAGTGTCAGGAAAAGATGCCAGCTGAATAATACCTGAACTCTCTAATAGAGCTCCTATGAGCCTTGGTGAGTTAAAAAAACCCACTCAAAAGAGTTTAAGAGGATTATTATTAAAGGACCATGGTGATATCAGGCACCAAATACTCCCATGTACCAACCTTAACAACATTAAAGCATAAAAAAAATGCTGTTGAAGGTATTCAAGTATTTTAGATAAAATGACCAAAATGTAATACGTAAAATCAACTTCTATTTCTAGATTTGAGTTCCTTGTGAAATGAACTGGTGTGAAAACCCTGGAGGAAGATATACTCTTGCTTGCCCAAGGAAAATAAATAGCACTTGTAGTACCAGAGTCTTCCGAGTGCTAGCATCATCTATCTCTGCAGAGACTGTTTGAGATACAGGGAAAAGGGAAAAGTTATTTCATTTTCCTTCATTATAATACTTCTGGAGAGAAAAAGACACTTACTTTATTAACCCCACTGGGTAAAAAAAAAAAAAGAGTTGCAAAAGCAACAAGATTTTATTGGTCATAGATTATGATTTCATTTTTTATTCTAAGAGTATGGTTCAGAAAATCATAATGGCCTCTGGACAAAAGTGAAGAAGTCTATAAATTTTTTAGCATGAAAGGATACTCAAAACATCAGAACAAAGCAAGAATACAATTTCAAGTCTTAGTTACTAATCTCTTCATTCCACCACAATTCTTTATTTGTCTCCTAAGATTCCTCTCAGATCAAAAGATGATTAAGTCCTTTCGTGTAAGCAGTTTCATGCTTTGCACATACTCCTGATCTCCCTTTTTCGTGCTGGCCAAGCTTCCTTGACTCGTTCTTCCTTTCCCCAATTTCCTGTGATCTCTTCTTTTTCCCATCAGAGGCAAATTATTCCCAACATTCCTACTACTAAATCTAACTCCTTATCCTCATGTATCCTTCCTTCAAGAGTACAATGAATTCATCTATTTGTGCGTATGATTTTTCCCCTCAATATCCGACTCGCTAATGCATTTCCCTTGTCACTTTCCTTTCTCGTCATTCTCTTCATGGTAATTGTTCTGGCATTTATTCTTCTGAATATTTTTATTCTTTTTTTTGTCCATCTCCTATTGCTTGCTCTCTCTGTCATTTTCAAGAATATAAGAATAACTGTACTAGAAGATGATAAAGATCCACTTAAATTAGTGCTGAACAGAAAACAGTTCAAATGTATAGTGTTAGTTCACATGATACTTTCCTAAATTTAATATTTTTTAACCTCAGAGGCTCGAGGTGGCGTGAGTCTCTATAAACCAGAAGCTGTGTCCGTTTGCAGAATGGCTGCAATATTGATGAAAGGTTGTCCAAAATTGAACAAGGTGGGTTGTGTTTTTTTGGAGGGGAGGGAGAGAGAATGCTTTGAGAGTATAATATTTTTCAGCCAGTTTTGACATTCAGTAATTTAAACAAATAAGTGTGTCAGGTTAAATTAAAATTACTCTAACAAGTCTTCACCAACAAATTAATGCTATTATATTATCTTCTCAAAATCCAATTGACATGCCATTCTATTTAAAATAAGTGAAGACTCCTTAGAAGGGAACCAAGAAAATGAAGGTAGAAAATCCGAGGCATTTTCTGTCCAACTGTTTAGATACAATTGTTTAAATCTGCCAGGTGGTTTGAAATCCAAGTCATAGACTCATAGAATAATTTGGTTTGGAAGGGACTTTTAAAGTTCATCTAGTCCAACCACCCTGCAATAAGCAGGGACATCTTCAACTACACCAGGTTGCTCAGAGCCCTATCCAACCTGGCCTTGAATGTTTCCAGGAATGGGGCATCTACCACGTCTCTGGACAACCTGTTCCAATATCTCATGGCCCTCATAGTAAAGAATTTCTTTCTTATATCTAACCTAAATCCACCCTCTATTAATTTAAAGCTGTTATCCCTTGTCCTATCACTTGCCCTTGTAAAAAGTCCCTCTCCAGATTTCTTGTAGACCCCTTCAGGTACTGGTAGGCTGTAATAAGGTCTCGCCAGAGACTTCTCTTCTCCAGGCTGAACAGCCCCAACTCTCAGCCTTTCCTCACAGCAGAGGAGTTCCAGCCCTCGGATCATTTTAGTGGCCCTCCTCTCACTCTGCTCCAACAGGTCCATGTCTTTGCTTTGCTGAGGGCTCCAGAGCTGGATGCAGGACTCCAGGTGAGGTCTCAGCAGAGTGGAGCAGAGGGGCAGAATCACCTCCCTCAATCTATTGGTCATGCTTCTACTGATGCAGCCCAGGTTGGCAAGTCCATGAATGTGAATAGCTGCTTTATTTCCTTTGATGTTCAATGGAAATGGATTGGAAATGGTATTTCACGAAGTTCTTTCTCAAAGCCTTTCAGGGCACATTCGTTTTTCACTTCACCAAATATCTTCCAAGTGATGAGGTTGAATTAAAGCACATAGACTACAAGCACAACAAAACCAAGCAATAAAAGCAATTTATAGTCCTGAAACATGTCCTCACAGAATCACAGAATCACAGAATAGTAGGGGTTGCAAGGGACCTCTGTGGGTCATCTAGTCCAACCCTCCTGCCGAAGCAGGGTCACCTACAGCAAGCTGCACAGGACCTTGTCCAGGCGGGTCTTGAATATCTCC
>Ga0065711_1003271_pt1 | contig 30563 bp, 20 predicted proteins | sample Hoacrofraction12_FD_59098 | JGI IMG/M metagenome (GOLD analysis project Ga0065711, IMG submission 59098) | Hoatzin crop microbial communities from Cojedes, Venezuela - Epithelial fraction 12 v2 (version 2) | ecosystem: Host-associated > Birds > Digestive system > Esophagus > Crop | place... | reverse complement strand
CTAGGGCAGAGCAGAGGGGGAGAAGAACCTCCCTCGACCTGCTGCCCACACACCTCTTGATGTACCCCAGGCTACCATTGGCCTTCTTGGCAACCAGGGCATGCTACTGGCTCATGGTTTGCTGAGAACAATCCTGGCTAAAAGAACCTCTGAGATTTTCTTCTGGGAAATGAAGATGTTTTTGTGTGATACCAGAGTCTTTGACTTATTTTGTGACTATTCTCTCTACAAAGAGTCTCATGTGGGAACGTTTTAGTGATATGCCACAATATGCTAACTGGGATCATTCTGGTAAAGTTTTGTGGTGATAATTCCATCCTGAAACAAAGGGGCAAAAATCGAGGAGGATCACAGTGGTGTGTTTTCATCATGTTCTGCACTGCAGGGCCTGTTTGGTGTTCCAGAACTGAGCTGCCCAGAAGGATTTCAAGAAGCACAGGACAAAGCATTGCAAGAATCGGAACAGCTAGTCCAGAAGGCATGTTCAACACCGCCTGGGCTGGAGACTGTCATGATCTTTGATCAGCTTTCAGATGCCTTGTGCAGAGTAGCAGACTTGGTAAGCTACTTTTTTCATTATTGAAGCAATTGCTTGTAAACTGACTGACTTAATAAGATTACACCATGTTGTTCCATTTTATAATTTTCTGTTCTGCTGTAGATCAGCTCTGTGAAATTTTATGTTACGACAGAAAATTAAATGGATGGAAAGTTAATTACAAAGGCTTTTACCGAATGATAGGTAACTACAAATCCTGTCAAACTGTCCAGTTAATTTTAAGACAGATGTAAAAATGGTATAAAGGCCACAAGAAGAAAAAGAACTGAAGTCAGAATTGTATTTCTGCTGTAATATTGATACGTAAGCTTTCCATTGTCATTTAAATTACGGAAAAGAGGAGATTGCTCTGCGTTGTCATTTACATTATGTAAAACAGGGGATTGCTCTCAAAGTTAAAGTTGGGGTTGCAATACACATGTTCTGAAGTTACAGAAGTTTGTAGGTGAAGGTCCATAAAGAACTCACAGATTAAAAGCCACAGATGAAACTAAACAGTATCTCATTTTATTAACACAAGAAAAAATGCAGGTATTTCCTAGATTACAGTTTCTGTGGTCCACAGAATTAGAGTACTTGGTCTGATATTCTGTATCACAGAATTTTAAGTTTAACAGGGCACTTCGTATTTCTCTCTAGAAACTCTTTGCACAAATTATATCTTTTATCAATGCATCACTCTTTGTTTGAAGGTAGCAGACCCAACCTTCATACTGATATCAGTTCTTAATAAATAGGTCACCAAATTTTTTTACTTTGGTTTCACATTTAAATTTCTCGGCATGTTTTCAGTTCTTAGATCTTGTTTCTTACTCTTTTCTATATTCCAGACATCTTTTGTGCCAGGCACTTTTTCCATCTGATAGTACTTACATGCTCTGTCGAGTCACTGATTGTCCTTTTGTCTGTTTTATTTTATGTAGACTATGCCTAATTCCGTTTAATCAACCAGTATCTCACTAAAACACTAACGTCAGTATTCAGTGGTCGTAGTTTTCTATCAGTTTGCTGAGTTAAAATTACCTCCTATGTACTGCTTTCAGGTTTACGTGTTCAAAGACGCAGAGCTTGCAGAGCTCTGTCTAGAAGCAATTTGGTGATTGCTATATATTGGCAGGAATTGTGAGATCTGCCATTCAGCACCTATTCTGTCAATATTATAAAGGATTTTAAACAGGGGTTCTAAGAAGTAAAAATCTTAAATGTATGACATTTGTAAGGTTGCCTTTTCAATCAAACTGCAATTAAACAGCAATCAAACTGTTAAATGAAGTCAAGCTCATTTCATGTACTTTCTGTAAAATCATGCTGAATGTCTTCAAAGTATTCCTAATCTTTAATTCTTTATCATGTCAATGCCAGCACCTCCCTGAATTCATCTCGGCAGTCATGGAAGCCACTAGCTCCCCAGCCCCCTTTTAGCATCCTTCTAGCCTTCTGAAATGCTTTAAGTATTTGGAGACTTACTCAAAATTAGTAAGCCAAATAAAAACCCTGTTCTGAATTCAAAAGAACTTCTAGGTTTTCTCTTTAAACATATTTCTTGCTAGGTAATGGTGTCAAAACATGACTTGATGGTCCATACACAAGAGTAAAAAGGGTTTGAAAACAAACCCTCTATGCACATTTGGTGGTATGCTTTATTCTTAACTCTGAATTCTAGTTTTAAAAATCCTTTGTAATAATGTTTAAATACAGTGGAGTATCTCTATGTTGTAAGGACTCTAAGACGCACCATACTAAAAATGTTTTTAAGAAGTGTATGGATTACAGATATTTTTTGGAAAGACACATTCACTGTCTGGTTTCATAGTTGTCAGCACAGTTTTCCAATAAGCTTATTTTGTAGAAAAAAGAATGCAAATACTGCAAATAGATTGCACAGAACTGTAGAAATAAATGTTAGTGTAAATGGAACTACTTGAATGCAACTTGGTTCATAATTCAAGATTTTTTAATTTGTCTTTTTGCCTCACTGTTTTCTTCTTCTACAATGTCAGGCTGATTTTGTGAAAATTGCCCATCCTGACTTTGCATTCAGAGAGGCTGCTGAAGAAGCTTGCAGGAACATTGGTACCGTGGTAGAGAAGTATGTTTCCTTCTTTCTTTTTTTCTTTTTTGCTATTTCCGTATGCATCTTTTAAAAATTACTGTATGATCATCTATGAAACAGCAATCAATAAAAAAAATATGTATGAAGGATTTGTGTGTGAGAACAAAGTGTCAGTCTTGCTGTTACAAATATTTAAGAATTTAGCTTTGTTACAATATCTCATGTAAGGTTATTCTGTTTCAGTTTATGTTCTGAAACCTTTTTAAGTTATCAGCTGACTCCATGTCACTGAAACCCATCAAAGATGCAAAGCTACATTTTTCTAGGACTTGTGACGGTTAACTAGCTGTTGTAAAGCGTAAGTACAGAATGCTAATTTGTTTTTAAGATTTAAGCTGTTACATTTCACAACATGTTTACTTCTGGTTTGATGACCTGTTGAATTCCAGCCAGTGAGTGGGATATGTGAAAGAGGAAAGGACAGTCTCCCGTTAAAATGAATGTTTGAGAATGTGTCCGTCTAGGGCTGTGATATATGCCTGGTCTACCCCTGCATGCTTGTGCTTTATTTAAAACCCTATTTCATAAAACATGTTCTTAAAGACTTCTGTTTCTGAAGTTTGGCTCTTCTTTGGGTCCTTTATTTTTTTCTTTTTTTCAATATCTTAAAACCTAAATCCTGTAAGTTACCTCTGTGGTCCTTCACTACAGTGAATTGATTTGCTTCTCGTCTGCTCTTCCTGCTGACAAATTGGAAAGGGATGTTTTTTAATCTCCAAATACGGTGTCCTTTCAGTATCTTCCCTTCCCGTGGCATTCAGGAGTAGTCGTTTTAAGTGAAAGCTTTACCAGGCAGTACTACGAAGGTGACTCAGTCTGCTGCTTCCCTCAGGATTCTGGTGACTGGTTGACCTGGTGTCCCACAGTAGGTTGCAGATGCAGCGAAGCCTTTTGTGCTCTGAGGAGGGCACAGTGCATCAGTTTGTTTAGTAAGCCTTGTGACTAATGTGGCTGGCTAAAAAGATAATTCTAAGATTAAACTCAGCAGAAACTGTTGCTTTGGTCTTGCCAGCGTGTTTGGGAAATCTTTTACTTGAAACTGTATTTTTTCAAGACTTAGACTGAGCATACCATCTATAAAAATATGACTTTAATATCTGAACACCACTTCAGATTTAGAACTTGTAGAAAGAAGGAAGTATTCACAAATTAACCTGGGAGGCTCATAAAGTACTGTAAATGCTTAAAACTAGCTATTGTTGAATGTTCATTTTCATGGGCAAATGGTATCCATCTGGAACTACCTGCTTTTAGCCACTTTTTGACAGTGCTATGCTTCTTACTTAACACCTTCTGTAAAGAGCCTTTGCTGAAGTACAGGTGCCAATGCAATGTGTTCTGTCTCTGAAATGGGTTTTGGTTATTATGAAGTTCATTTTACGAATGGGGCTGCAGAAGCTTCCTGCATTTCAGCTGATTTAAGAAGTTAATGCTTGAGACTGTCAGACTAGGGGCTGCTGCCCACCGCAGCAATGCTGAGGTATGTGCGTGTGTTTCATTCCCCACTGTGACTCCCACCCAGTAATCCAGGTCGACACACATACTTGTAGTTAACATGCCAGCAAGTCTGATGGATGTAGTGTTGTCTGGCACGGGGACAGGCATGAGCATCTGGAAATGTTGTGGGGGTAGTAAGCTCTTGGTCAATTTCGGTGGCAGCCAGCACCACATTTATCTGATGGCAAACTGGAACACAGATTTTCCTTTAATGGGATTGGAGTCCTTTCAAAATAAGGATTAGAAAATCTTATATTATCTTTGTCCATAAAAAATAAGCTGTCAGTCTTAGACTTGCTTGTCTTTGCCACAAAATGCCACCCAGAAGTATTTTCCTATTGGATACAAGACCTGTTTCCATGCCAGTTTGTCCACACATCCTTTGGATACAAATTTTGTAGTTTTTAAGTCTGGTTGTGAACCAGAGACATTTTGAAAATACGGTCCTTGGTTTTTAATGTTGTTTCAATAAATATTAAGCTCTGCCTTTGAATAAGTAATACCAAGAGACTGAAATATTAGCATTTGTTGCTAATGCATGATTCTTTTACTCTGTATCTTTCCAGATTAAATACAGATGTTGAACTGTGTCAGAGTTTGAGACGTCTGCTAGCTGATGAGGTTGTTATGAGTTCCCTAGATCCAGAAACCAGGTACTTGTTAATGCTTATAGATTTAGGTTTTTAGATAGTATGTATCGTTTCTTATTTTGCTTATATTTTGTGTTTTGTTAAATAATACAACTGGAAAACATACTGCACCTCTGTTACTAATTTATTAGTCACTACTAAGTTACCTGCACAGGAGTGAGGAAGTCTGTAGTTCTGTAGTCTTGGAGGATGTTTCTGTGACTAGAGCATAAGATACATTTAAGCTGAATAAATGAGATCTGCAAAAACAACAAAAAAAAGAGAACTTAAATTTTTCTTCAATAACACGATTTTGATTAAAATGAGGTGCTGTACTGTGGTTTATGTATCGGTGTTTTTTAGCAATAAAAGTAGGGAACAGACTATTTATCATAAAATCATTCAGGTTGGAAAAGACCTCTAAGATCATCAAGACCAACTGTCAACCCAGCACCACCATGCCTGTTAAACCATATCCCCAAGTGCCACATCTACACGTTTTTTGAACCCCTCCAGGGATGGTGACTCCACCACTTCCCTGGGCAGCCTGCTCCAATTACTGACCGCTCTTTCAGTAAAGAAATGTTTCTGAATATCCAATCTAAACCTCCCCCGATGCAATTCAGGCTATTTCCTCTTGTCCTATTGCTAGTTACCTGGGAGAAGAGACCAACACCTGCCTCACTACAACGTCCTTTCCGGTAGCTGTAGGGAGCGAGAAGGTCTTCCCTCAGCCTGCTCTTCTCCAGACTAAACAGCCCCAGTTCCCTAAATCACTCCTTATAAGACTTGTTCTCTAGACCCCTCACCAGCCTTGTTGCCTTTCTCTGGCCATGCTCCAGCAGCTCAATGTCCTTCTTGTAGTGAGGGGCCCAAAACTGAACACAGTACTCGAGGTGTGGGCTCACTGGTGCCGAATACAGGGGCACGATCACCTCCCTACTCCTGCTGGCCACGCTATTCCTGACACAAGCCAGGATGCCGTTGGCCTTCTTGGCCACCTGGGCACACTGCTGGCTCATCTTCAGCCAGCTGTCGACCAACACCCCAAGGTCCTTTTCTGCTGGGCAGCTTTCCAGCCACTCCTCCCCAAGCCTGTAGCGTTGCATGGGGTTGTTGTGACCCAAGTGCAGGACCCGGCACTTGGCCTTGTTGAAACTCATTCAGTTGACCTCAGCCCATCGATCCAGTCTGTCCAGATCCCTCTGCAGAGCCTTCCTACCCTCAAGCAGATTGACACTGCCACCCAACTTAGTGTCATCTGCAAACTTGCTGAGGGAGCACTCAATCCCCTCATCCAGATCATCGATAAAGATGTTAAACAAGACTGCCCTGGGGAACACCACTGCTAACTTGATTTAAGTTTATAGAAACTTACTTACATCTTTCAAAATGAGATTATCAGTGTATTTATTTAAAGCTAAATTTGATTGCTGTAGAATGTTTTATAAGCTGCTTATTCAGTTATAGTTTTGAATTGTTTCTTTGCTGATATGGTTAGACAAGCTTAATGTTTGAGTAAGTTACTTCCTTCTTCCTTCTTTCGCCACAATCAAGGATGTGAGATTTGAAGAGGTCTTTTTCTGTTCTGTTAGAATAAATGAAGTGTCAAATTAAAATGGTAATTTGCACAAATTGGTTATTTGGTTAAACATTGTGATTAATAAAGTGGAATTATTTTGAAGGGTATTTTCAATGCAGATGATTAAAATAACAACAAAGGGAAAATCCTAGTTCACTGAGTAAACAGTTAAGGACTTAGAACACAGGAGTCTGTGTCCGCACTAGCAATACTCATATAACTGTGTTGTTATTCTCTGTAAAAGACATCAAACCTAAATGACTACTATGGGCAAAATCTGTTAAGAAATTATGCTTGCTATCAAATGAGGCTGTTTTAACGGGGATTTACTGTATTTTTAGGCGAGTGGCAGAACTTTTTATGTTTGATTTTGAGATCAGTGGCATTCATTTGGATGAAGAAAAGGTAATTTTTGGCTACAATATATGAACAGAAATTTGTCTGACTACCAAAGACCAGATAACAGAACACGCAGGACATGAATCATGTGATTCTGGGCCAGTTTGTCCTCCGAGATTCCCAGTGTCCTCTGTGGGATTTTGTCTTCTCAGAAGTGGTTAACTTTGCCTGTTTTAAATCACTTCTAAAGTGTGCTTGTTAATGTTGTTTTAGATATTAGTTGACTGTTGTTCCCAGTTTGACCCTCATCATTGCTTTGTCCTTTCTGAAGAGTTCTAAGCAAGACCTGGGATCCTGCTTGCTTTGATTGGTGTCTGCATCAGATATTTTAAATAAGTGCTTAGCTGTCTGAGCGGCTTATTTACAGAGAGGGGGAAAGCAACACCCTGTGCACTGTGATGACAGGTAAATCAAGTAGAATGTTTCAGAAGGGATCAGGTGTGTGTCCAGGCTCTCCTTTGGTGCTCACATAACCAGAAGTTGTAAATTTTGTGCACAGCTGAATGTCTGGACATGGTCTGATTACATCTCTTTGAGCTTATATGCTTTAACTTTGCAGTAGTTGGTGATGGATTTGCTAAAATCACGAGCTTTCACCATGCTCGGTGGTATGGATGCTCTGTTGGATGTCTGTTCATAGCTCACATCCCTGTATAAAGTTAATATTTTATTTATTTGAGACATTCCCTCCAAAAAGATCTGTACAAAGGCTCTTTTACCAGATTTATGTGGTGAAGTTTCTCTGAAGATCATGGTTATGATGGTGTTTTATGACCTGGAAAATGCTTCTAGAGTATATTTTTACAATTACTTTGTTTAAAGAACATCTCTGAAACTTGGACTCTGGGTTTTGTTTCTGATTTGGCTATTGGTTCTACGGTGCTTCATCCACTTTCAGTTACAATTTCACTTGCTCCTTGTTTTATGCACATTTTCCTCTTCCTCCCCTGCCTGTTCCACTTTTCTTCTATTGCTTTGTACTCAGTGTTTCTTTTCAATTGTCATTTCAGAATGTAGAAATTCTTCAGTATCATAAGTTGAAATTTACTTCTCCTACAAAGAATTTCTGCTTTTTAAAATAAAACTCAAAAGATGTGTTTTAAAGAGTAAGGGTGGAATGGGAGGACAGAGATCTGCAGGTTTTGCCATTTCTTGGACTTTACAAGTTTGTTGTATCTATACCCTCAGCCTTTTCTTTTGAGCTATGAACTGACAGGCAATAGGGAGCGTACTCTGAAGTTCACTGAAGCAAACCTTACAGTAAGGTTAAATGTGTGAAATACTGTAATGATGGTGATGAAAACCTAAATCACATATTCTTCAGGGAAAGGTTGAAATACCATAAATGCCTTGTGGTCTCCAGAAAATACTGGAATACAAACAGTAACAAGAGAACTGTAATTCCATATGTATTTCAGGATGCTGGTAGGATTTATCCATCTCAATTCTGCTTCCTTTTTTTCTCCTCTGTGTTTTACATAGCAATCATATTAGGCATAGTTCTGTAAATGCTTTCCGAGCAACTAGCAAAGCTTATGTAAATTCTACCTAAACCCCACTACACATTTTCTTACTGCAGAAACATAGGCATTTTGTTTCAAATTTCAATCCTGTATGAAATTATAGATCTGTGTGAGCATCTGATCTTGTTGACTTCAGCCCTACATTAGGATTTTGTTGATGCTGTAGGCCTAACCTTAAATGTTACATTTTCTGCTTCATTTCTGGAAAAGCCCTTTAGGTTTTAGAAACTTTGAATTCTGCTGTACTATGTCTGACTATATTATGTATTTTGTACTTTATTTTTCTTACAGCGTAAAAAGGCAGTCAACCTCAACGTCAGAATATTGGATTTATGTAATGAATTTCTGATAGGAACTCACCTTCCCAACAAGATTGGCAAACATGTTTTACCAGAGCATATTCAGCACAATTTTACAGCTGAAGGCAATTATTTACAAGTTGCTGGTCTGCATGCTGATTGTCCTCATGATCTGGTGTGTATTCGCCGAGTTTGCTTTGGTATACTCTATAGCAAAAGTGCATATCAGTTATTTTAATTGTTATTGAGGCAAATGTAGTTTATGATTATGATGTTGTAATTAACATGGAAGAACTGTTTTAGAACATAAAACAGTAGCAGCTATGAAGTAATGGAGGTGAAGATCATGATTGGGTTGAGGAAGAAGAGGGGCAGAATACAGACCCTGGATTTCAGGCGAGCAGACTTCAGCTTATTCAGAAAACTGGGAGATGGGATCGCATGGGATGCAGGCCTGAAGTGTAAACGAGCTCAAGAAAGCTGGCAATTCTTTAAAGATGGCATCCTCTAAGCACATGGGGATACTGAGATACTCAGTAGCGGGACATGCTGGTGCTTAGAAAGCCAAGCAGACGTAGTCGGGAGCCAAGCTTGGGAAGCAGGGCACTCATGATAAAGCTTCATCTCCAAAAGGTAGCAGAGAGGAGGTGGAAGCAGGTGCAAGATACAAGGGAAGAATATAGAAATATTGCCTGTACCTGTAGGGATGGTGTCAGGCCAAAGCTCAGCTACAGCTGAGACTTGCAAGGGACATCAAAGGCAGCAAGAAGAGCAACTACTGCTGCTTTAGTACTACAAGGCTGGACAAGGAAAGCTGGATTCAGTGCTGAGTAAGGTGTGTGACTTAGTGGCAGCAGACACAGACGAGGCTGAGATGCTGATTGCTTTCTTTGCCGCAGTGTTCATCAGTGAGTTCTCCCAGCCCACTGTGCTTAGGGAAGGGGTCAAAGAGGAGAACCAGCAGTAGGTGAGGATCCAGTTTGGGATTACTTGAGAGAACTCAACCTGTACAAGTCCCTGGGAGCAGACGGGCTGCATCCAAGGGTCCAGAGAGAACTGGCTATTGTCCTTGACAGTCTTGCTGTCTTTGGTAGGCTGTGAAGGGCTGTGAAGATCAGGGAAGAACCCCAACGACTGATGGAAATACTAAGTCCCACACACCTTCAGAAAGGCCCCAAAACCGCAAATACAGGCAACTTAGCTTCACCTTGATCTGTAGGAAGGTTATGGAGTAATCCAAGTTAGGAGACTGCAGTCTGGATTGGTGGACCACCAGATAGGTAAAAAACCTCATTTCATGATAAGGCTCAGAGAATAGTGATTGAAGTGTTGTAATCTACAGGAAGACTGGTAATGAAAGAAGTGTTACAGGGATCTGCCCTGTTTAACATCTTTATCAATGACCTAGAGGAAGTGACAGAGTGCTTGCCTACCAGATTTTCAGGTGATACTAAATTGGAAGGAACAATCGATACTCTGAAAGGCAGGGCGAACATTCAGAGTGGCCTAGAAGCTGAGGGAATGGTCCACTGGGAACCTATAATTCAAGAAGAACAAATGTTAAGTACTTCCTCTGGAAAGGGAGAATTCCTGGCGGTAGGACACACTGGGACTGATCTGCGGAAAAGGCCCAGAGAGCTGGTGAGCAGAAGCTGAGAATGAGCCAGTAGTGACCCTGGCAGCAAAGAAGGCCGACAGCATCCTGGACTGCATGAACAGGGGCAGAGCCAGAGACTGAGGGAAGAGACTATAGCCCTTGACTCATCACACTTTACGAGTGACTTCAGTAGAGGCCACCAAGACAGCCAGGAGCTGGAATGCTTCCACTGTGAGGAGAGGCTGAGGGATCTGAGCTTGTTCAAGCTGTAGCAGAGGTGTCTCTGGGGGGGATCCTGGCACCAGTCTGCCAGTACCTAGGAGGATATCATGGAGAAGATAGAGCCAGGCTCTTCAGAGCAGTGCATGACATGAGAACAAGTGACAACAGGCACAAGCTGAAGTGAGAAATGCCAGTTAGAGAAGTTTTTCCCAATGAGGATACCCAGGCACTGAAACAGAGAGGTCATGCTGTCTCTCCCATCTGCGTAGGGTTTCAGGACCTGACTGGAAAAAGCTTTGTGCAACTTGATCTTACCTCATAGCTGACCCTGCTTTGTGCAAGAGGTTAGATTAGAGACCTCCTGAGGTCCCATGCAACCTGAATTATTCTGAATAATCTTGTTTTAGTTATTGCTAATGATGCTTTTCTGAAAATAATTTGTTTAAAGTTTGTTTATAAATTGAAAATTAGTCTCTTTGAAATGTGACAGTGGTTCCTTAGTCTTTTAGCTGTGACTCTAGGATCAGGAGTGTATCGCAACACTCAAGTGTTCTGTTTTCACTTACTATGTAGTTAAATAATCGACGTGACTTTGAAATTTTGTTTGTCACACAAAAGAGAAAAGCTTACTGTGGTAGAACCCACGCTGTAATGTTTATTTTCTGTAAGAAATTAAAAATCAATTAAATGATGGCACTGATATGGTGTGAATAAAGTAATAATACTCACAGCATGTCATCTATAACCTCTTGTCCTGCAAATAGTGTCATCTGTAGAATAGCTACTGAAGCTAGGAGTAATACATCAATTAAAGAATGCAGTTCTCTGGGTCAGATCTTTGGAGAGGCTTTGTGGAAATCATATAATTTAGGTTGGAAGGGACCTCTGGAGCTTGTCAGTTTGAGTCTGGTCCTGTTCAGAGCAGAATCAAGTAGATGAGATTTCTCAGTGACATGTCCAGTTGAGTTTTGAACACGTTCCAAGGATGGAGGTTCTGTTACTTCTCTGGGCAGCCTATTTGACCACCCTTGCTATTATTTTTTTTTTCCTGATATCAAATTGGAGCTTTTCATCTCCCAGCTTATGTCCGTTACATCTCCCCTTGCTCTGCACCTCCAAGAAAAGTCTGACCTCATGTTCTCTATGCCCTGCTGCTAAGCAGAAAAAGATTAAGATCTCCTTTGAGATCTCCTTTGCGGCTCTCTCGGCCTTCATTCTATGTCACATGCTCCAGCCCCAAAACATCTTGGTGGACATATGCTGGACCCACTCCAGTATGTCAGTGTCCTTCTTGTCCTGCGGAACCCAAATCTGGCCACTGTACTCCAAATGTAGTCTGGACAGTACCAGGTAGAGGGAGGCAGTCGTGTCCGTGGACCAGATGGCTGTGCTCTTTCTAATGGAGCTCAGTGTGCTGTTGGCCGTTGCTGCGAAGACATGCTGCTGAACCGTGTTCAAGGAAGGGGAAGCATCTCACTTACTTCATGTGCTTTTTTTTAAAATGGAAGCCTGATGGTTCAGAACAGATAGAAAATGACTTGTGAATTACTATAGTTGTATTTTTTATAAACCCAGGACCTGCATTCTTGTTGAATATATTATCCAAGAGAGAAGCTTATTTCAACGAAGACAAGCATAAGTTGTTGCTGGATTTCTTAAGCCTATTGCATATGTGCAAAATAAAGATTATCTTCAAATGGCTTGTGAAACATAAAAAGCATTTTACCAAGTTTTCTGAGGCTTGAGGTGATTTTTATTTTTTTGAGAGAGGGGCTTATGAAAAAACCCAAACAACCCAGAAACAGGAGAAAGACTGATTGTCTGTGGGCAGATGGGCAGACTAATAGCTTCCTACTTCAAAAGAAAGAAGGCTTTTCTGTTCCTCTTTTTTCTGTCCCCTGACCCTGTCTCTGGTTATTATCAGATCCTTCCATAAGCCAGCTTAACTGACATGCAGAGAACAATTTGGCTTTCTTTTGGGTTTATTTTCAGAAGTTTTAGTGAGTTAAGACAGTCCCCAGAGTAGTCTGAGAGAAGCACAGATGTTGGCAGAGGAGGGAGGCAGTGAGCAGAGGGGACTGTTGACAGAAGCAGAGAACAGGGCCCTGTCTAGCAGTCTTGATCTGTTAGGTTGTCTCATTGCATTTCCTCATTCCATCTTTAATGGATAAGAGAGCCATAGCTGTCAGGCAGTTGTGATTACTGTTGTTAAAAGGCTTTAGGCCTTTTCCCAACAATATCAATGAAATATAGCTCTAATGCCAGATATTCAATTGCATAACTTGTTTCCTTTAAAAACTGCACTGTAGTAATGAGACCTTTTTATTTTTTTTTTATGTTAGGTGCGAGAAGCTGCTTACAAGATTTTTCTTTACCCAAATGCTGAGCAGCTGAGCCGTTTAGAAGAATTGCTTGCTAGTCGAAACAGTCTGGCGCAGTTGGTTGGGTACGACACCTTTGCCCACCGGGCTCTTCAGGGAACAATGGCCAAAAATCCAGGTATAAGGCATGTGTGAAAGGACATGCTGAGAAATCAGATGCGCTGTGTTAGGTATGAAGCCAAAAGTTACCAGTTTCTTTTGCTTACACCTACTTCTTCCAGTGAAATAACTCACTGCAGTTACGTTTTGCTGTGTGCGATACTCATGCTTTCTATAAATGGCAGTACTCACAGAGTATGAACCAGTGTTTTTGTTCAGAATCAATGCTTATTCCTTAGGTTATGAAGTTGCCATTGTCCCAGCATGTAACAAAGTAAATGTGGTACCAGATTCTCTTGAATTTTGATGGCACAGTGGTCAAAGGAGTAGTTCGTTGTTCTAAAAAGAACTTTGTTGTTCTGAGGGAGCTTGTTTTGTTTGGAATGTTTTGATGTAAACTTAACATCTTCTAAGGAAGAAATCACTTTTTTTTTTTTTCCGCTCCATTTTACTTCTAGAGACAGTAAGACAGTTTCTGGAGAAGCTTTCTGACCAGTTGTCTAAAAGGTATGTCTTTTTCGTCAAGTTATTTTTTTAAACCATACTCTTTATTTCAAGAATAGAGTGCAGTATTAAGTCAGTCAGCGTGGCTTATTATACGCTCTGATGAAACAAAAAGCAAGAGTTTCTCAGAGTTTTGAGGGGAGCTAGCAGCTTAGAATAAATTCTGTGTCTATGATCAGAGAACACCAAGAACTGAATGCAACAGGTTATATGCCAAGAAATGCAGGCAGCTGCAAACAAGGTGACCAAGTTTTAAGTGTCGAAGAACACCTCTCCTGGTCTTCTCACCATATGCACAACTCCATGTATTTTACCATCTACAAGCAAATTCCCCTGTTAGTCCTTCTTGCCTCCCTTAGTTCCACACAGCACAAAACAGTTTCATCACTCAGTATAAATGGGGTGTATTGTAAGAAAGAAAATGCTTTGGAGGTGTACAACCAGAGTGAGAGGGACTTGATTTGAAGGCACCTGAATGACAGAAGCAGAATGGATAAGTTCTTCTACTGCAGTATGTGGGCCTGCCATTTTATAGAGTGCTGTCAATCTCTGATGATGGGCATTTTCTTAGGATGGAGTCTTATTGTGTACTGTATTCCGTTGCTCAAAAAATCTTTCATTAACACTTTCATCGTAAAAATGTTTTTCAGAACTCAAGAAGATTTTGAAATGATGACAAAGATGAAAATGAAGCTCAACCCCCAGAATTCAGTAAGTTAAATTTTCGTAGGTGTTTTTCTGTTTTGTTTCTTTTTAAAAGTACAGCATAGGCTAACCTTGTTCTACAAGAAAAATGAACTCTATTTTATACAACATGTAGTATAATTAGAAAGAGAAACTTTCTGTCTTCTGGCTTCAAATGCTTTTTGACTGCTTAGCTGCTATTTGTATTAAAATCAAGCACTGAGGGTGAGGTAGCTGTTGGTTTATACAAAACGACACTGGAATAACCAAAACATAAAGTGGTGAAAGTGAATATTACTTTGTTTTGGATTAAATGACTCATTTGAAAAATAAAGGCTGTACTTTAGGTTAGATGCATGTCCAATTTGCATTCCTGTATTGTATGTATCCTAATTTTGTACATAACTAGGTTTATCCTTTTATTTGAATTGTGTATTTCTTGAAATCTGATATGAAGTCCCATTATATATTTGAATAAGAAGTACCATCTTCAAGCAAATGTTAAAAAAAAAGTTTCGTATGATATGTGATGCTATTTCTGATGATGTTTTTAGCACTGAATGTTTCCCATTATGTTTTAAAGTTCTGCAACTCGTTGAAACTGCAGAAATATTCAAAGGAAACAAAGCTTTTACTTTGGGTTCACTTGTCCATTATTGCAATTATAAGCTGGAATTCTCTTTCAGAAGCTGATGCCGTGGGATCACCCTTACTACAGTGGCGTCCTTCGTGCTGAGAGGTAAGCTCCTTATGTTCATGATTGTAATGTAAATGAGTGTCTTTATTTCATTCCCAGCAATAAGGATAAAGAAAGTCCTCAGTGTAAACAGGATTTGCTTCTTTGAAGATGTACTTCAATACGAAAAAATAAAGAGTATCTGGTGGGGCAGTTGTTTGTGACATTTCTTAGTTACTGCTGGAATGAATGCCTCTAGAAGTTTTTGGCTTCTCTGTTGTTTTACAAGGAAATATTGGCCCTCTTTGAAGATACAAGAGGATGAAATGGTTTCGGAACAGCTAGAAAATCCTTATTCTTGTTTTGCTTTTATCTCTTAGCCGATCTGCAGTAATGTTTAAAAATAAATTTTGATCACTGAATGCAATCCAACTCCTCTTTGTATTTAACTGTGTTGTACTTCTTACTGCACATGCACCTATCATCCCCTTCTACACACTTGAAACAGCAACTTCTTGAGTAGATCTTCACTGTTTATGGGTAGAATTCATTCTCATCTCTCCTGCAAAGACTGGGAAATAAAGCCTCTACACAGATTTCAATAGTGCATAAGACCTTTGCACATAATGAGATGCCAGCTGTGAAAGATGTTGAGCGCTGCATGTTGCCTTTATTAGATCAGCAGCGGTGACCTTTTAGGTTTGTGTTGGAAAAGAGAACTTAGTTGTGCTGCTCTCACAACAGGGGGAGGAATAATCTTCCTTCACTGCAGGTTGTAGGTTTTTGGTTTTTAAACAGTCTTAGACTGGATGTATCTGATTAAAGTAGTAGTTTACCCTGGAGCAGAAAGCTACAGTGGTATAGACATGGTGTGAAGGATTGCCAGCAGTTGGCCTGGCTGTTCTGCTGCTTTCTTGTACTCTTTACTAAGACAGTAGTTTTACGAGCAGCAGCTCTGATCTTGGCCTTGTCTTAAGCTACTGCTTGCTCAGATGGGAACTGAGCTGTGTATGTGCAGCAGCGTTCCTGTCCTGGGTGTGCAGAGCTTGCCGTGCAGGGGAGGGAGAGGAATGTCCAGCTGCTGGGTCTATTCCCGGTAGCCGATGCCAGAGCACGCGGCACTCCACGGTGTCTGCATGGATTGCTTGCTTGGGGCACAGCCTGGGAGTGCTGCTTTTGTTTTAAACTGGACAGGTGGCAGACACACTTCTGTGAAAGTGTGAACGAAGCAGTGGCTATACTGGAGGAGAGTCAAGGTCCATGCAGCTCCAGATCCCATATCAGCAGTGGTCAACAGCAGTCTGTGGAAGAGCGCTGTCATGCTCAGTCAAGATACTACATTGTAGCTGACAGATCTCCTTTACCGTGCCTGTATAGCATCTTCAAAACAGCAAGAATTACATTCTGATACATAGTGCTTAACATTACTGTCAAGTGTTGATGATATTTATTGCCAACGTATCCTATTTATTTTCTACATTTCCTATAGTGTCTGCTTTCTCTGTTTTCAGAATCAGTGTGTCCCATAAGGGTTAGAGTGTTAGGTGCAGAAGGCTCTGTGTTTGTGTCTTTCTCCTCCTGAAGGAGTGTCTTCTGATACTGTCTTATTGTCCTTCTTAGATCATCACATGATGCTAAGCATATTGTAATTGAGTTGCTGATGATCACAAATAGATTATTTTGCTCATTTTGGCATTAGGAACAAAAATACTTTCTTTCCTTGTGGGGCTTCGTAAAAGACCCAGTAAAGTTACTTTACTTAAAGAATTGCATGGTAGCTTTATGAAGGGAGAGCTGCAGGTAAAACAGACCAAGACACTGGCAGCGTATCTTTGCCGGTTTTTGTTTATTCAGGCACCAAGTCTGACAGCTGGGTCAGTGTGAAGAATCTCCTGAACTGATGTAGGGCCTCCCTGATTACCAGTCAGGATTGAGGCCCAACGTTCTTCTCCCTCCAGGCTGGGCAAGAGTATTTTTTTCTGACAGGTGTACAAGCATCTACAAGACAGGGAAAGCAGAGTAGTTTTCTCTCCATTGTGTGCTGCAGTGTTTTGCTAAAAACCAAGGACATAGGTCTTTCACTGTTGTATTTTCTGTAAAGTGGTCTGTCTTTGGGAAAAGTTTTTGATCTGGCAGTGACTGAACAATGCTTTACATTTACTGTGCCCATGTTGTAGGTATTTAACAGGGTACTGGGTACTGGGTAACTAGCCTTGAAAAGTAAAACTCACTTCTCCACTGCATGGTATCAGTGGCTGTGCTTTATGACTGAAACTAGGCAGCAGTTGGAGAGTATTCGTACAACAACTAGAGGACGGGAACATGCCTTGTCGTGTCTGTGCCTTAAACATGTTCTGTTTGCCACTTATTGCCACTTATTAGTCATGTAAATGTAAATCCACTATCCTTTATCTTGTATTTGTACTTGCCTCTGTTTGACCACATCCATTCTTGATACCCCTTGGATGCTATGACATGTTCACTTCAGCGCTTTTGTGAGTGGAAGATGAGAACCATGTCTGTCACCAAGCTTCCTGCTGGCGGGAGAGTGGCCTTTGGCTATCTGTTGTTACTCTCTTTCTAACTGAGCCAATTATCTTGTTGTGTTAAATTATGTCTTTAGGGAAAAGTGATGCTGTTTTCCTTCGTTGTTTTTTTTCCCCACCTGGGAAAATAATTTATACTTTCTGTTTGGATTTGTTTTTTTTAAAACTTATATCATGTTTCGTTTATTTAGTTATAAGACAAATTATTTATAAATTACTTATTATATCCTGTGTTATTTTGTGGTTCTGCATCATAGAATGACAAAATATGTTTTCAAATAAGATGTGTTTACCTGTCATGAATTTCTCCCATTTTTAGTATTCTTTGTTTAGTAGGTTAATTATTCTGTTCTTCAAAGGTTTCTCTTTTTCGGAAGAAATTTACTTTTAGCTTTATGCCTTTTACAGAAATGCCATGGTCATATTTGTAATAGTGCTGTGCACAGAGCATGGCTTACATTTTTGCCTGTTGTGTTTTGGGACTCAGTAGCAGTTTGTGTGGTAGATTTCTGTATTGGTATTAATTTCTTTTTTTCTGCTTAGTAAAACGATTTTGTTGAAAGGGAAGCAAATGTATGCTTTTGGGTATTTCTTTTGGGCTACTGTTGTCACTGTGGCTACAGCTGATGTACAGAACCATAGTTTCCTAGAAGCTGTCAGGTACACATTATTGTTACAAACCTGGGTATAAAGAAAGAGACTACAGGCGTTTAGTTCTTGATTAAGTAACTTAACAAGTTCTGATAGTTTGTGCGTGCACCACTAAGAGTGCAAGAAATATTAGGTGGGACAGTGTCTGTGTCTGTTGAAAAAGGTTTACTGTTTCCTGTTTTGGTCGATACAACTGCATTTGAAAACAGAAATGTGAGCAAAAATTAAACCACAGGATGCTGATGTGATCTATTACTGCCTCTTTGGTTCTCCAGATTTCGGCCAGCTACATCAATTTGTCTCAGATGACACAAAATCATGACATATTTTTAATGTGTCTGGTTTATATCTCTATGTTGTATATTTTAAATGTATTTGTATGTTTTATATTCAAAATATATGTTTATTAGAACAGGATTAAGGAAACAAATCCTTTGTTAGGTTCGCCATAATTAGTTTTAAGAGCTGGATATTTACTCCTGAAGAATGTAGGATACTCACATGCGTTTGGACTACTGAATTTTAATGATATTTGCTGTCATATCAGGTCGCCTTTATTTTCACTCTGCTTCTACAGTTGTTACTGACCATTTCTGCTGTTTTCTGAGTTGAACAGCAGGAGGAGCTCCAGACTTAAGCCATAGAGTACGTTTGTCTTTCTGTAAACTTGGCCACAATGATTTTGTTTCCGTCAGCTTTCACCAGGTCTTTTCCCTGGAAACTTGATCCTACTTCAAAAGTGTAAGTCTCCTATTGATGGTAACAGGATAGTTTATTACTATTTTGCTACTTTTTTTTTTTTTTAAATTATGTTAAATAACCTTTCTGGCTTTAAACCCACACTTATGACAGTGTAATGTTTTGTAGCTATAGTTTAAGTGAAAGAGAAAATAGATGTCAGTATAAATGTGCATTTAAGAGAAGCTGGAGACAAAAGTCTGAAATTCATGGTAGTAGTATCTTAAAAGAAGATAGAGTAATTAGGAGAACCTCAAGAATTTTGGCAGACTGAGGGTAATAAAACAGTGAATGCTAGAACATGCTTCAGCCTCTAACAAGTAAGAAGATGTCTAGTATGTATATTATAAAAATAATACTGTTCAGTTTCAGTACAGGCAAGTACCATAGTATTAATTAAATCCCATTACTTCTGAGTAAGTGCAGCTGCAGTTATAACGAATTCTCAAAGCCCTGATCTTGCAAAGACGTCATAGCCTTGGTGACTTCTTCCGGGTCATAAAAAACCCCAGAATGCTGACAGAGACCTCCTGAGGTCAGCTCTTGGCCGTGGAGGTGGCATTGACTCTGCTTAAGTCACTTCTGACAGAGGCACGGAACTGTTCTGGAGAATTGAGAGCAGTGAGCTTAGTGTATCTGGTGTTGACTCCCGTTCCCCTGACCTTTGGTGCTTACCGGGCTGGGCTGGCTTCACTGGCTGTAATTCACCGTTGGGATTTTTGCCGGAATGTCAAAAGATTTTATTCAACTTGCAGCTGGGATGTGCTTGCAGGGTTTTGCTCTCTGTGCTGGTCCATCTCTTTTGGACTGCAGGAATAAATAAGACCGGCCTTGGGGATGAAGAAGTCAATGCCAAAATAAGCTGGTTTCCTGCCATGTGGGAAGGAGGAGCCACCACAGCAGCTGAAGGCGTTTGGGAGCTTGGGGTGACCAGCTGAGCAGAAATGAGGAATAACTCATCTCCTTTCTTGTTGGGGCTGTACACAGGCTGCAGGCTTCAGGGAACAGTGGGCAGCACTTTTGTTTGTTCAGAGCAGTGGGGACGATACCAAGGTACCTAAACGTGACCGTGGATATTTCTAAAGTTGCTAAAGCTGCAGCTGATGTTGAGGTCTGCAAGTTACTTGGATACAAACTCATTTATGCCTGCTTTTGGTTCGATTATTTTTGGTTCTACAGAAGAGTGTTGTCTGTTGGAAACACCCCGTGGAAAAATAGCCCAGACCCTACATGGAATATGTGAGAAAGCTGTCACTCTGTTCAAATGGAAAGCTGAAGTGGAAAAATAATGCAAAATTTAAAAAGAACCAGGAAGTCGTTTAACTGAAGTGTTCATGGGGAAGGAAAACTTTCTATAACTGTTTATAAGCAAGGGAAGTCTTGCCTTCTATTAAATCACTTAATGTAGGTGCAGAAAGTCCATTGAACTTACCCATCACTAGGCTAGTAGACTAAGCTTTTTGAAGGAAAACCTGAAAGCTGTTGAAAAGGCTTGCTGTGAAGCAGAATTCAGGTTTCAAGAATGATTTCTTTATTCAAAACAGTGTGGAAGGACAAAAATGTTGTTGATTTGAAAACAACATCCAATCTAAACGTGACTTACAGTGTTAATACCAAACCAATATTCTGAATTACCCCCGACCTCCTCCAAAATGAAATACAATTAACAGAAAGAAAAAAGGAATGTGAGATACAGGTGCTAGTTTATGGTTGATGAGAGAACAAAGGCTTTCTATTGTTATTATTAATATTTTTAAGAAATCCAGTCTTCTGTAAATCATGGTTAAGAGTCTCCCTTCAGGTAAAGAATTAAATTTCATAGTCTGGCATGTAATGAAAATTGGAAGGGGTTTTCCTTGTCTTGATCTCTTTAAGTTAACCTGAGGGGTTCATCTCACTTTTATCTTTTGCTAACAAGATTTTTTCAAGTTTCTTTGGAAGTTTTGAGAGAATCTGTTTTATGAGAGATAGTTAACTTAATGTTCTATATTTTCGTGGATGTCAACAGGATAATTATTCTTCTCAGGAAAAAAATAAAAGTCAGGATATATCAGGGACTACATTTAATAGCCACTGATAAGAATTCTTGCCAGGCAGCTAATTTGCAGTTGTTGAAGAGTCCGAATGCTCGTGTTCTGAAGAACAGTGATCCTTACTCAAATATCCCTAATGTCCAAGTTCATAAAAAGCATTCTTAATAGAATAGATGAAAGTCATGCTACACAAAACAGTCTTAGTTTCCTTCCAAATATAAGCTTAAATGAAAGTGATTTTAGAAGTCTGCATTTTATTTAGACTCAGTGAAGTCATACAAGCTTAGAAATAATTATTTATAACCACATACTACATCTTTGTTCTTCACAGGGACACAGCCTTTTTGTTTGAAGCCTGCTGTTCTTGAAGAATAACCAAACCTCATTGTGTCAGTTAACTTCTTTTTAAAATTGTTTTTTAAATTGGTTTGGCTACGTTTACTTCTTTTAAAAGTAGTGCTGGGCTGCACACCGTAAAAGTAAGGTGTCTGGATTTTTTAACATAGTTTATCCTTTAATAGAAAACAGAAATTTACATCAAAGAAACTACTGTTTTGTTTGATATTTCTACTTACTTTAGGAGGGTACTGAGATTTCTCTTTGTAAAGTTTCTGAGCTCACATTCTGACATAAACTACATAAGAAAATTTTCATTCTTTCCTGGGCTTTGTTATAAATAGAAATGTTTTGGCGTTTGAAGTCAGATGTTCAGATTGAATTAAGTTATTGAAATATATTTTAACACAAAATGAAAGCAGAGCAAACTTCATAGGTTCATTTTTGTGCTTGTCAGTCTTTCATAGCTGTGGACATTTAAGCATATGAGTTATACAGTTCTACAGGAACAATAATATTTTAAGGTTTGTTATGGCAATGAAAGGGACTACTTTTAATTCTTGATTTTTTTTTTTAAGTCAAAGTGGCTAACAAAGTCTGGCACAGAGAAAGATATTAGATGAGTTCATGTATATATTTGTTGATGCTGTCTCTGGTTTGTTCAGAGTGAGATTTATACACTGGCATCCTTTATTTTTTTACATAAATGTGATATTTCCTACATCTAAACTAAAAACATTATTTTTATTTTCTTTAATATCTAGGCTTGTAAAAATGCCTTCTTGATTTCAGGAAGTCATCTTTTAGATTAATAATTGTGTTTTCTGGTGTGTACATCTGTAACACATAGAAATTTTGGTATTTCCTTTTCCTGTCTTTCCAGAAGTGCATTCAGATCCTTTAAGTTTCACTTAAGAGAACTTATGTGCTCAAGTTCAAGGGTAGTTGGGAAAACTTTTTGTAGCACTGCAAGTATCAAAAATCAATCCATACCTGTTTTTGTTTTTTTTCTGTTTTGTTTTTTACATCAGATACCCTGGAAGAAAGCTTCTATGGTAAGAAATTTTTTTGACTGGAGTATGTAGTTCTCTGCAAAGTTTGTTGTGATTCATCAGACCACCATTCTTCCATCTCCTTTGCCTGCATTTCCACAGGCATCTTCCCATGGAAAAGGCTGTGCTGTTCATCCTCTTGGGATTCGAGGGTACAACATGCAGTCCGGGCATGGAAGCCTCAGTTCCAGAGAGGAGCAAGAGCTCATGGCTGAGCTCAAGACTTCTGCTAGTTAGCTCTAGTTGGTACCTTGCTACCTTGCTGAGCCTGAGAGTGGCATTATATTTGTGTCTGCCTTTCTCCGGTAATGGGGGCATCCTAGCTGCCTATCTGAAGCACTCTGAATCACCTTGCTGGGGCCCAGAACTCACATTTTAAGTGAAGGGGTGTCCAGACAAGACGTTTGATTCATGCCCTGGCTTGCTTAGCTGACCTGAATCCTTTTTCTTGCTTAGGAAGTGCTGTAAGCATGTTTCCATGTATTTGCCAGCTTTGGAGACAGCAGTACAATGTTCTGCTAGTGACGTTGGTATGCCACGTGCATCATCCTCCCCGTTGAATTCTGCCTGTCTGCTCAGCTGGTGCAGCAAGCAAGCTGCAAATTACAGCATACGAGAAAACCCGTCTTCAGGCACTTCTGTGCAGTTTTTGTCACCAAATGGAGCTCCAGTTGGTTTTCAGCGCAGATTTTAGCTGCCTGTCTCAAGAACATTAACCTTTCTTGCTAGTAGCAGTAACCCTTAGCAGTAATTTTACTGGTAGCAGGATGCCTGGTAGCGTAGTTCAGTATGGGCTGTAATAACTTCCTTTCTGATTTCTTTTCCCAAAAATACTGGAATGCATTTCCTCTTGGAGATAAAAATTGTAACTTGGCTGAGTAAATGTAGGGGCAGCTTGCCAAAGAGTGACCAGAAAGAGCGTGCTCATGTTAATGCAGCTGCTTCTTGCAGTTTTATCTGAATTTTTTACTATTTGTTTTAAATACAAGGAACAAAACTAGACAATTATCCAAGCTCACAGTTGATAACAGCTTGAAAATCATGCATAAAGTGATTCTTAGAATGGCTGGTACTTTAACATGTAGTATAATAAAAATAATTACATGCACTGCAGGGTCATCAACAGTTATTAACCTGCAGATTATGAAGATTGCTTTGCTCTGACCAATGAGCAGTTCAGAGGCAGGCTAAGCTGTAGCACTTTGGAAACTCTGTTCCTTTTTATATAGAATCGGTCACTGTCAGTTAATTCATTAACAAAGTTTTTGTCCTTTCATTCTATCAACAGAGAAGTAATGTGAAATGGAATGCCTTGTTTTGGTAGGGTTTTGTTGAGAGACTTTTGTATGCGTTTTCAAATACACTTGGTTTCACATTTGAAAAAAATGATCAAAGAAACACCATACACCTGGGATAGAAGATGGTGAGCTTTGAGTTTCCCGTTTAGCTTCAGGAGAAATTCATTTTACAGTCTTGGATCAGCCCTCAAAAAGGCTCTGCATCCTACACAGACAAGCTCTATCTTTGTTACGAGGCAGTTTAAAGTGCTAAAAGAGCGTATTGATAGAAGTCTTCATCCTGGAGTTTTATGTGGTCTTTTAGATAATCTGGCCTGGGTCAGAGGGTTTTTTGCAGATACAACTCGAGACCCTTGAACAGCATTAGAATTTTCATTCAAAGGGCTGAGGGAAGAGAAGTTTGGCTTGCTGTCACCATCGCAGTCCCCGTTGCTGCCAAGAAGTTGTGCTATGGTGTTTTAGATTATAGCATGAATTTGAACACTGAAATACTGTGCCTGGGAAATGTTATGTTCTTGCAGTTTCACTAAGGTGATGAAGCTGTGAATAACTGAGGTTGGGTAATCATTTGCTAGCAAACAGATGCTTTTTTTCCTGTCATCTGGAAACAATGAAGTTGCTAATGGCTGCTACTGTTTGAGTGCCTGGAATCAAGCAAGAATCTTCAATAAGGCAGCTTGTAGTTTGTCTGTAAATTCTTCCAAATACTTTTCCACCCACAACCTCCAGACAGAATTCAGTTTTACAGATCTAGTAGAGATTGTAAGATTTCCTGTTCTGCTCATTGAGTATTCTTTTTTTTTTGAAAGATTCAAGTCTTTTAAATTAATTTCTTCCCCTTTCCCCATCGTCCTTTTATCTAGCATTACACCTTTCATTCTGCAGTGAGTAGCATTAAATTTTGAAGGTGGGGGCTCAAAAAAGAGTCAGTCATATGCTTGCTCTTGACACCGAAAGGCCAGATCTTCTATTAATAATAATTCCAGGAACTGAGTTTTTGCTTATAGGACATCAGCTTCAGATAGCTGAGGTTTTGGCTAATTTCTATTCCTAAATAAGCCCAAAGAAAAAGTTTTCCTGGAATCAGTGCAAGTTTGGGGCTCGACTTTCTTTAGTCATAGTTGGTCTTACTTGATTTGTGAAAAGAGAGTTCATGTATGAGGTAGGACCAAATGCAAAACTTGTGAATTAAATCTGTGTTTTGGTATCTGGATTGATTACTGCTTAGTGGGTATAGACTGGTATTAGAGAAGGATTTTCAGAGATGTACTATCCACTTCCTGGAGCAGTAGCTTTTTTCAGCACCTGATACTCATTTTGAACTGTGTTATTGCTTATTATAATCTGATTGTGAAAATTGCTTTGTATTATCATATTTTAACCACTTTCTTCGTAACTCCTTTGACATTACAGTGGCTAGCAAACAAACAAACTATGGATGCTAGATAAGGTATAATAATCACCACTGGCTGCTGCCAGGAATGTTGAAAAGTGATTTAAATATCAGTCTTGTGTCATAAGACGTTAGTGCTGTTTGAGGATTTTTCAGTATCTTTGTCTTTGATCTTTGTTTGCACACTGGTATAGTAGGCAAGGTAGAAATGGAGAAATAAGGGAGATCAGGACTAGAAACTTTTTTTTTGTATTCTGTATAAAAATATGTTGTTTTTCAAGACTTTTTTTTGCAAGTTTCCATTGGCAAGAGGAATATTAACACACAGCTTGCTTTAAATGTGGGAGAGGTTTGATCCTGACAATGTTCTACCAGAAGTTACTGACATTAACTTTGTGTAGTTATTATTGAAGTGGTTGTTTAATCAGGACCTTATTGTACGCAAAATGTCAAGACTGTGACATCTTCAAACATCAGCCAGCATAGAGGACTAGTTCCCCTGGGGAGTCTGCCTTAAGCCAGTATAGTCTGTTACTGCTATTTTAATCTGTGGGTGGATAAGTATCGTGCTTTTCCAAAAGACAAAACTATTATGGACTGATTTTTTTTCCCCCACTTTGCATAGGGACGGTGTATTACAAAATACCCGTCAGAAAGCCTTCTCTCCATCCGCTTCATCATGGCGTAAGTTCATGGGGACAATGCACATGTTCAAGGAGTGCTGAAAAGCAGGAAGAAATAGACACAGAATTTCTCCCTGTAATATATTAATACCAGCTCTTCTATCCATGAAGAAATATCACTGCTTTCTCCTTCTAGTATGTATCTGCATTTTTAACAGAAACAAAATGAAACATGAAGTATTTTCAGAGTTCTTCCCGTCCGCCCCCCAGTGAACACGTTCATCTAGTATTTCAACTGAGCATGGAAATCCTTTGCAGCCGGCATGAAGCATTGTCCTCCTCCGATAAAGCTGGACTCTATCTCATACTGCAGCTGTGTGGTCTTAGTCCTAGGCTTCATATGATGTCTTCACAGAATCACAGAATAGTCGTGTTTGGAAGGGACCTCTGGACATCGTCTGGTCCAATCCCCCTGCTCAAGCAGGGCCACCTAGAGCCAGTTGCCCGGGACCATGTCCAGGTTGCTTTTGAGTATCTCCAAGGATGGAGACTCCACAGCCTCTCTTTGCAGCCTGTGCCAGTGCTTGGTCATCCTCACATGGATAAAGTGTTTCCTGATGTTCAGAGGGAGCCTCCTGTGTTTCAGTTTCTGCCCATGGCCTCTGGTCCTGTCACTGGGCATCACTGAGAAGAGCCTGGCTCTGTCCTTTTTGTACCCTCTTTCCAGGTATTTAGACTCACTAATGAGATCCCCCTGAGCCTTCTTGAGGCTGAACAGTCACAGCTCTCTCAGCCTTTCCTTACAGGAAAGAGGCTCCAGTCCCTTCATCATCTTAGTGGGCGTTTCTTGGATTCTCTCCAGTATGTCCATGTCTCTTGTACTGAGGAGCCCAGCACTGGGCACAGCACTCCAGGCATGTTCTCACCAGGGCTGAGTAGAGGAGAAGGATCCCTTCCCTCAACCAGCTGGCAATACTTTGCCTAATGCAGCCCAGGATGCCATTTCTCTTCTTTGCAGCAAGGGCCCACTGCTGGATTACATTCAGCTTGGTTTCCACTAGGACACCAAGGTCCTTTTCTGCAAAGCTGCTTTCTTGTTGGGTTGCTCCCAGCATATACTGGTGCCTGGTGTTGTTCCTCCCCAGGTGCAGGGCTTTGCACTTCTGCTTGTTGAACTTCATGAGGTTCCTGTCAGCCCATTTCTCCAGCCTGTCAAGGTCCCTCTGGATGGCAGCACGACCCTCTGGGATATCAGCCACTCCTCCCAGTTTGGTGTCACCTGCAAACATGCTGAGGGTACACTCTGCCCCATCATCCAGGTCATTAATGAAGATGTTAAACAGAATGGAACCCAGTGTTGACCCCTGGGGTATGCTGCTAGTCATTGGCCTCCAAATAGACTTTGTGGCACTGATCACATCCCTCTGGGCCTGGCCATTCAAACAGTTTTCAATCCACCTTCCCGTCTGCTCATCCAGCCCACACATCAGCAGCTCCACTGGGACGATTTTATCAGAGAGAGTTAAAGGCCTTACTGAGGTCCACGCAGACAATGTGCACTGCTCTCGCCTTGTCTGTGAGGCCAGTTGTTTCATCATAGATGTTGCTCAAGTTGGTTAAGCATGACTTGCCCTTGGTGAATCAATGCTGACTACACCTGATGTCTTTCATGTGCTTGGAAATGGTTTCCAGGGTTAGCTGGTCCATCAGAAAAAAACTCTGCTCTTCAGAAAATTTTGAGCAGTCGGGTTTCTCTTGATATCAAACATTTGATTTTTTGTGCTTTCTGTGTAAATGTGGCTTAATTTCAGGAAGTGTTTTCAAGGGTGCTGTTCTTAACTTTCTTACCATTTTCTTACTCTCTTTTCCTGCAGCTGAACTCACTGGCAGGAGTTATATGTTTTGATTTCCTGCAACTGTGGAAATCTGATGGTTTGCTATTGAGCTGTTGATGGAGTTAAATATTGATTTACTGAAGTATGTGTTTGTAGTATTGTATCATATGAGTTCTTTCTTAAAATATCATAGAATCATGGAACAGTTTGGGTTGGGAGGGACCTCTACAGGTCCTCTAGTCCAACCCCCCTGCAGTGAGCAGGAACATCTTCAACTTGATCAGGCTGCTCAAAGCCCCGTCCAACCTGATCTGAGTGTTTCCAGGGATGAGGCATCTACCACCTCCCTGGGCAACCAGCTCCAGTGTTTCACCACCCTCGTTGTAAAAAATTGCTTCCTCATATCCAGTCTAAATCTGCCCCCTTTTAGTTTAAAACCATTACTCCTTGTCCTGTTACAGCAGGCCCTGCTAGAAAGTTTGTCCCCATCTATCTCACCAGCCCCCTTCAAGAACTGAAAAGCCACAATAAGATTTCCCTGGAGCTCTCTCTACTCCAGGTTGAACAGCCCCAACTCTCTTAGCCTTTTCTCATAGGAGATCCATCCCTTGCATTGTTTTTGTGGCCCTCATCTGGACCCACTCCAACAGATCCATGTCTTTTCTGTGCTGAGGGCTCCAGAGCTGGACACAGGACTCCAGGTAGGGTCTCACCAGAGTGGAGCAGAGGGGCAGAATCCCCTCCCTCGACCTGCTGGCCACGCTGCTTTTGATGCAGCCCATGATATGGTTGGCTTTATGGGCTGAGAGCTCACATTTGTGGCTTTTGTCCAGCTTTTCATCCACTGGTACCCCCAAGTCCTTCTCAACAGGGCTGCTCTCCCCTCATCCCCCAGCTTGTATTGGTATCGGGGGTTGCCCTGCCCCAGATGCAGGACCTTGTTGAACCTCATGAAGTTCACACAGGCCAACTTCTTGAGCTTGTCCAGCTCCCTCTGGATGGCATTCCATCCCTCAGGCATGTCAGCTGCACCACTCAGCTTGGTGTCATCTGCAGACTTGCTGAGGGTCCATCAATCCCACTGTCTGTGTCATGGATGAAGACACTTAGTATCTTGTACAATCAGCTCTCTTCTCCCAGTTGAGTGGGAGGAAATGGCAGGGAAGCCCGGGATGATATTGGATGTCTGGGGGGAGAAGAATGTGGAGGTTCTAGATGGGCTTTGGACATGGTCACCACAGCTTTGGCAGGGCTGATTGAAATAAGCTCTGCAAAAAGCCCTGCAAAGAGCCCTCGTGCGACTTCCATATGAAACAACTTGAGCGTCTCTGTATTACTGCCATGGTTCTGAGATAGCGTTGTAGGCAGGCTTTGTGCTGCACCTGGGTTAATAAACCTTTCTGGAACCTAAACCGAGGTATGGTACATTTGAGTGGCTCTACAGAAACCAGTGTGGGACGAGCAGGATTGGGACAGAGCCAGAACTAATAAATGCTGCTTGTCTGAGCTGGCTCTGAGGAGATCTAGCTCTACATTACTACTGAACTCAAGGCTGAATTAGGACTAAAANACTGATGTGAAACTTTGTCCTTTTTTCTTATGATTTTTTAGCTATACAAAAAGAGTATCATTACCTGCTATTTAATCCTTAATTTATTTTGAAATAAATGTTGTATTTTTAAAAATAAGGATAATCATATTTCACAGCTTGGAGTGGTGTATGTGGAGAAATCCTGCTTCACATTATAGTATACTTCTACTGCAATAGTACTTTTATAGTGAACTTTTCATTTATGGTCAGTCCTTAGTTAAAGAAGCAGTTGTTTGAATTACAAATGGGAAACTCAGCTTAATATTCATAGCAGTACGTAGGATGACGGTATAAGGTTTTAAACTGATGTGACAAAAACCAGTCCTAAACTATTATGGTATTATGGTGGTTGTTATGACTCTCTGCTAAAAAGTGTTATTTTTCTTTTAATAAAAGGGTCATTTTAACAGGCCTTGTAGTCTGTATGCAGGGAAAGCTTCAGCGCAGAATCAGAAGAGGACTGAAGCACTTAGTGGTGGGTGTAACTTTTCATGGTAACAGTCTGAGCAGAGCGTGATCACAGGGGGATGCTGTAGAAGTCTGGAGACATCTGAGATTTACCTACTACAGCTTTTCAAAAAGTGCCACTGTTGAAGGAGCTGCAGTTCTTAGGAATTACCGACTTAAAAATCTCAGGATGCTCCACACAAACACTACTTTACACTCTGTACTTCTGGCAGGCTCTGAATGTAAAGCAGTGTCCTTCGTACTCTAAACTTATGTGGCTTATTACATGGAAATTAACTCATCTGTTCTGCTTTCTTTGAGAGATTTGCTTCCATTCTTTTTATATAACTTGATCTAAAGTGATTTAGATCATGCTTATGTTTGTCCTTTTGGTGTAAAGACTTGTTTTGAGTAAGAAGGAAAATGTGTGCATTGCAGCATGTAGAGTGTGAATTTAAGTGTTGCTACACATCTTGAAGAACTTGTGTCAGTATGGTAGAGGCAAAATCTGCTTTATTTTTTATGTTCTGTATAATTAAAAAGAGAATGAAATACATCGGCCTTAGCTTCTTGCATTTGTAGTGTGAAAATAAGCAAAATTCTGTAACTGAGCATACCGGTATTTTTGACAGATGTTGCTATGGGAGTTGCAAAATGCTGCTAGAGTATGTGATAAAGGTAATATAAAGAATACTAGCAAAATAAAACAAAATACGATGACATATTCAAGAACGAGTGCCGTGGCTTGGAGAAGTAACCCGACGCTGCTGTGCACCGCAGTGCAGTGAAGCTGTGTAGTGGATTGTAGCTGCAGTTGTTTGCAGCGTATTGGCAAATGCTGTATTGCCATGGACTTCGTTTTGAGGTCTTTCCTTTTGTGTGTGGGAGTGGGAAGGAATAAGGGTAGGTAAGTGGATAGGAGCTGACTCTTTCACAGCTGATCTCTAACTAAGCCTTTTGGTCATAGGCCTTCAAATAGCATAGTTCTCGTCTTTGGTGTTTGGCTATTGTAGTCTAGCTGCTGCTTGTTTATATTTCGGTGGCTAGTTACCATTTCATTAAGAAGCCAAAGCACAAGAGCATGAAAGAAGAAAGAAAACAGAAGGGAGGGACTGTGATTCTCTAGAGTTAAACAGTCTTTGAGATCACAGAATCACAGAATAGTAGGGGTTGGAAGGGACCTCTGTGGGTCATCTAGTCCAACCCTCCTGCCGAAGCAGGGTCACCTACAGCAAGCTGCACAGGACCTTGTCCAG